>Ga0224506_10000037_pt1 | contig 142144 bp, 165 predicted proteins | sample SF_Jan12_sed_USG_2_FD_169108 | JGI IMG/M metagenome (GOLD analysis project Ga0224506, IMG submission 169108) | Sediment microbial communities from San Francisco Bay, California, United States - SF_Jan12_sed_USGS_8_1 | ecosystem: Environmental > Aquatic > Marine > Sediment | place: USA...
TAATAATTATAATGCTATAATAATAATTATAATGCTATAATAATAATTATAATGCTATAATAATAATTATAATGCTATAATAATAATTATAATGCTATAATAATAATTATAATGCTATAATAATAATTATAATGCTATAATAATAATAGTTGTATTATGATAATTCTCATAATGCTGAGAATAAATTTAGTAGCGATATGATAAATGTCAAAGTAAACAAAAATTGATGCTATTAGACAAAAAAATATGATACAAGGATGTTTTAGATCAGATTAGAAGGTGTTCTTGTATGTCAACACTGCTAGAAAAGCAAATCAAAGTTAACCGTATTGTTACAACAAGTATTGGACATGCGCGCGCAATTGAAGATCCTGCACGTGCAAAAATCGTGGAAATATTATACCATCAGACACTTTCTGCAGATCAGATCTCAACCGCTCTGAAAAAATCTGGGTATAAAAAAGCGCTTACAACAGTCCGACATCATTTGGAAATTTTAAAAGAATCTGGATTAATTGAAATTGCAAGAATTGAAGAATCTAGAGGTGCAATCACTAAATTTTATAGTACGTCGACAAAGCTGCTTGATTTTCAAATGCCTGTCGATTTTGACTCGACATATTCAGAGGTAATTGCCAATACGTCGACAAAAATCGAAAAAATTCTGAAAGGACTGACACCAAAAACAATCAAATCCAAAGGAAAAACCTCTGAAGAGTATTCACAATACCTGATGGTGGAAATCATGAACAGAGCAATGACAAATGTACTTGAAAAATCTAGCACAAAATAAAATGATTGGTTTTATTGTTGATGTATGCCATTATGTCGATGAACTTCGATCGAAATTACCAATCTGTACACGCCAAAATATTAGCAAGACGCATTATTTATCGAAAAATACTCAAACAGTCAGTATTGTGATGTGAGAAAATCATGGATAAAAAAGTCATAAAATTATTTTCAGAAAAAAATCTCGTCTTTATTGCTACCTTGATGAAAGATGGTTCTCCACAACTGTCACCGGTTTGGGCAAACTATGAAGACGGATATGTTTTGGTCAATACTGCTGAAGGAAGAATTAAACACAAAAATGTTTTGCGGGACTCCCGTGTAGCGGTATCTGTTGTGTCAGAAGATAACCCTTTGGATATGACAACAATTCGCGGTGTGGTTGAAAAATTAATTCCAGACTATGAATACAGACATGCAGACAAATTAACAAAGCAATACATGGGTCGTGATCATTACCCGTTTAAACGTGATGATGAAAAACGAGTGATTCTGAAAATTAAACCTGAAAGAGTCTTTATCTTGCCTGAATTAAAAATGAATGACTAGCAAATTTATGATATTTCTAAATTCGAATATAGAAATATTATCTGATGAAAAATGAAAAGATAGTGAAGACGGTTTAATTTCTATGTTTAGACGCTTCTCCTTTGAGTTCTTGCTGCTTTTTTAACATCTTCGGCTCATCTTTAGATGTCATCAGGACTTTTTTTCAAAAATTATGTGTTATGTGGTTAGTCATACGTTACTATGCAAACCCGTAAAATTTGACATCTTTTTTATTCTATAATCAACAATTTCTTATACATATAACAGCCGTGTCTGTTGTCAATTGATCTTTTTGCGGTCGAATAATTATCTTGTATTGTATTTCTTCATCAAATGGTATGTCAAACTGTGTTGTTCTTTGAATTGGTTTATTTGGTTCAAGTTCTTCTAAGAACAGATCTTTAGCAGAAAATTCTCCAAAAAATGCCTCATGCTTCTGTTCTTTGTCATCGACAATGTAAAATTGCCCCCCTGAAATGATTGTTTTTTTATTGCTAATGTTTTTTGCAACTATTCCTATCATTACATATGTGTCTTCAGGGATGTTCTCTTTGTTTCCCTCATTTGTTCCCTCAAATGTTATGGTGTATTCTACGGGTCCCACTGTAACTGTCTCTCCTGCAATAGATGTGGTGTAATTTGTCTGATATTGTGTGTATGTGTAGATTCCAGCTGCCATGGAGATTATTATTGCGCCAAAAATAATTACAATGCCAAAATTTACCATTACATATCTGGAACCATTTTGTTATATAGTTGAAACGCAATTTTTATGTCATAATATGCTCTATCACCCCCCACTCTGCAGTATCTATTATGACTAATTCCAATTGTAGTTGGGTATCAAAACCATGTTGAAATTAACCTCCCATAAATTACGAGTATCTGGTACTTTAATATGGCAATAATGCGACACTAATTACTCACTCGTTCGATGGTAACCCTGATCTGATACTTGCAAATATGTTCTCTTTTGCATATTTTTATCGGTTTTTTTATTTTTTTTGAACAAAATTTGGGGGTTTAGCTTTTACGCACAACTGTAAAACTTGACACTTCTTTAGCTGGGTGAGCTTGGTGGTTTGATGTTTGCATTTTTCATATAGGCACAAGTGTTACACCCCCCCTCAAAACACCTGTTTTTGAAAATATCACATTATGCCTAAATGCCCTGATTTTCATGGGGGGTTTAACACCTAGTCATAGTTTTTGCGAATTGCTCATTTTGGAAAGTTTTATGAAATTAACACACACATGCAAATAAACTGGATGTGACCAATCTGAATTCATCAAACACATTATTTGTGGATTCAAATGACTCGTTAATTATCAACTGACAGGTATGCAAAATAATGTATAATGTGCTTCATTTGTGATAAATTCAATTTTTACTGTATCTGATTTTTTTGAACACATATTTGATTTCAAATAAGGGAAAAGGAGAATTGGATAAAAATAGAACATTCTGAGAGTTTTAGATGGAAATGAGAGAGGGAGTCATTTCTATGGAAATGACCGTTGGAACACTATGCTTTTTCTAGTCTGATGGTGATCTTACCTTTTTTAGCAGTATCGACTACTTTGAGGGCTTTACTCATTATTCCCATTCCAAATCTTGACAACTCTGCTGATGAGATAGTCAGTTCCCTTGGTTTTGATTTTGATGTTTTTGTTTTCATATTACTAGGCTAGTAAATTTTGAATATAAGGCCCGCGTAGAACTGATAAATCATCTATTTCAGAATGTTTTCATTAAAAATCTGGCTGTTTTTTCATGTTTTTCAGATACGCTATCGATGGCATCTAACATTGTTTGTTGATTGATATTCTCCTTATCATCCAATACTACATAGACTCCAATTTTCTGTTTTCCGTCTTCTGTGATGATCTTGCTAATTGCTTGAATTGAATAGCAAAAATCTGACACTTTTTTTTCAAATCTCTTTTTCTCTTCATTACTGAATCCAATATACCTTGCAATTTGATTGTTCTTCATAATTATTTTGGAACCTATCACTAGAATCCCCCTTTGTGCCTTTGGTTCAAATATGTCTACTGGAACTCCAAACTTTCCCGCATGTTTTACAAATATCTGAAATGCATTTCCGTCATTCTTGATATCTTCAAACGACAATCCCTCATGAATTAACCATCTTTCAACATTGTCTCGCATTCTTGATGTGCTCATACTTGAATATTTCAAACTAGTTCTATATGATTCTAAATTTGAAATATTACACATCTAGATTTATGATATTTCTAAATTCGAATATAGAAATACCCAAAACTGTCGCCTGCAAAACAAGAACATCTGATTAAATATTGACATTAAAACCTGAATCAATACCTGGAAAATACATGACAACCAATATGTCTACTATGATTCCTATTGTCATAAATGCAATTCCTAGATATAGGCAATTTCTTGCCTTATGTGGATCGTCATGGCGCAATACAAAGAATGCGATTATCCCTCCTATCACTCCAAAAAATATTGGCAACAAAAACCATCCATTGCTTCTTGATTTTTTTGGATATGTCATTATCTGTCGTTATTATTTTGCGGCAATTGTTTTTTCTGTAACTGTGTTATCTCAATTTCGACTGTCTCTAGTGGATCCTCTACTTGATTGCGTCTAATTGAGAACATTTTTGGTTTTTCAAAGTCTGCTGTGCAATCAGGGCACGCATAAACAAGTACTCTGTGCTCGTTAGGTGCTTTTGGATTAGATAATCTGGGATAATACACTAATCTTGCACCACAATCAACACAATACCTGTTGGCTCTTCTAGTTCTGACCAATGTAAACCCCCTGCATTGTTCTAAATACACGATCATCTATTAGATCTATGTTGTCTAATAGAGTAAACCAGTTACTATCAACCGATCAATATTTCTATATTCGAATTTAGAAATATCATAAATCTAGATGCATTCTTACGTATATTTGAAAAGACAACAATTCAAAATTCAAGTTTGGGGATAATACGCGCCTCCCATCAGACTTGAACTGATGACCATCCGATTAACAGTCGGATGCTCTACCACGCTGAGCTAGGGAGGCACAAGATTTTACCTTGGTAAAAGTGATTTAATCTTTGCGACTATTTCTTTTAGGCTAGAATATGTGCAGAACTAATTGAATTTAGCAAAAAACTCTCTAATTTCTTTTGAATGGCTTTCAACTAGTTCTATGATTTCAAGATGTTCGTCTGCTGTAGGTTCTCTTTGATGAACAACTTGAAATGCACTAAGTGCCGAACCTACCATCTCTCCTACAAAAAAACCGCATAGAAAATCCCCTATGTTTGCACAACTCCAAGTTTCTCCAATTCTGGGAGAAACTCCTGCTGATTTGTACAGTTCCAATGTTTGTTCTATTAAATCCGTAGTTTGTTTTGAAAATTCAGGATCAAGAGTCATTAGAAAAGATAGGAACTATTTCTCTAATCCTTTTTTCTTCTCAAAGGTATAAACGCCATCTAGGAATACTCTGTGATCCTTGTTTTTGACTTTGGTTTTTAGTTCAATGTTTGCAGCTGTTTGTGTTATGTCTGTCCATACCTCTCCTGTAAGTATGACATCTTCTCCTTTTGGAACAACTTTGGTATTTCCAACAATATGCGTGATTCTTGATGCACGCTCTCCTTGGAAATTCTCAATCAAGATTTTTTTTCCTTCAACTTTTACTGTGATGGGAAAGTGTGCATACACAACTTTCATTTTAATTGTATATCCTTCAATTAGGCCCTCACAGATATTTCTTATAATTGATCTTGCTGTATGCAAGATTGCATAATCTCTTTTCCTCTCACCAATTGTCTTTAACAGTACTTTATCTTCTGTAATTTCCAAGTTAACTGGAATATTGCGAAAACTCTTGTGAGTTTTGCCTAAGGGCCCAACAAACGTCAACATGTGTTTGTTTGATGTAACTGTCACTCCCTTTGGTATTACTACCTCGTCTTGGAATTTCTCAAGCTGGTTAGTAGACATATCCTATCAAAAATCCTCCAATTCCTTTTTCTGCTGCTTCATGATGAGACATTACACCTTGATTTGTTGTAACGAGAAGCATTCCTCTATCATACGCTGGTAAGTACTGTTGCTCCCAATTATTGTATTCATCATTTTTCACTTTGAATCTTGGGGAGATTGCTCCACATTTTGTAACCTTGGCCAATAACTTGATTTTGAATTTGCCGCCTCTCTTGTCATCAATGTGTTCAAACTCTCCAATATATCCTGATTTTTGGAGTGTTTTTAACACCTCAATTCCAAGTTTTGATGTCGGGAGAATCACGCACTCTTGTTTTCTTCGTGACTCATTATTGTAAATTGTGACAAATAGATTTGCTAAAACGTTACTTGCTGGCATACTATCTCACTTATTTTTCCTGAACCCTAAAGATGTTGCTACTTCTCTGAAGCATCGTCTGCATAACATTAAATCGTATTTCTGAATAACTGCTGTATAATCCCCGCATCTTTTACACCATTTAGATCCTCTGCCAAAATCATGTTTTTTTCTTCCAGTACTCTCATATGATCTGTCTTTTGCCATTATGTTACGGTCACTCCAAACTCTTTTGTTAGATAATCCTTTGCTTCTTTGCTTGAAATGGCATGTGTTTTACCAACTCTTGCTTTATGCTTACTTCTAATTCTAATACCGTATCCTGGTCTGGTCAATGTTACTGAAATTCCTAATCCTAAAATTCCTATTTGGGGATCGTACTTGACACCTGGGATATCAATGTGTTCTTTTATGCCAAATGAAAAGTTTCCAAAGTTATCAAATGATTTACCGTTAACTGTGTTTCCTTTAGCTTCGAGTAGTCTTTTCAATAATACAACAGCATCGCCTCCACGAACTGTAACTGCTGCTCCTATTGGCTCTCCTTTTCGCACTCCCCAATCTCTCTGTGTTTCTTTTGCATTACGTGCCGATGATTTTTTTCCTGAAATTTCATCAAGTGCTCTTCTTGCAATATTTATGACATCCCCTGATTTTCCAACCCCCATATTGAGAACGACTTTCTCTAACGAGATTTTTTTCATTGGGGATTCTGTTACTTGAGACATATTATCACTTTAATTGAATTATTGGTTCCTCTTTACCTATTGGCATTATGATGTCTGCTGGAATTTCGATTTTTTTATCACTTAGAGCAAGAATTACTCTTTTTGGAAGGATAAACGTTCCTTCTTCTATGGTTTCTATCTTGCCGATCTGTCCTGCATTATTACCTCGTGTGACTAAGCCCTGACTACCTTCTTCCAATTTTATTATTTCAAGAATTTTTACGTCTGGGATTTGTATTAAACAAGCATCACCTACATTGACTTTACTTTCTGAAATTATCGAGCGACCGTCATGGAATCCTATCTGTAATCTTCCTTTGCTAATTGTAGTTTTGCTAACAACCCTGACTATTTTTTTCGATTTTTCTGATTCTTTAATCTTTATTGGTTTTAGGAGTTTTTCTTCGGTTGGGACCAAACGATAAACATCTGAGACGTTTTCTAATTCAATTACGTCCATTAATCCGATTGCATGATGAAGCGATTTTCTTACTACTCCATCAATCTTTACTTTGCCAGAATAAATTGCACTTTTTGCTTCTCTAAGGCTTGTGACAATTTTCAACATGTCTCTTAGGAATACTGCTGTTGGTACGGCATGGCTCTTTTTATGTGGACCAGGTCTTATTGTAATTACAAATCGCTTATCTTTTCTGGCAATTCCCCAGAACTGTGGTGCCATTTGGCGTTTGAGTTTTTTACTTCCTGCGATACTTACCATTACTCATCTTCCTCTTTTTTGGATTTATCTGTTGTTTGTTTTTTTGGATCTTTTTGTTCTAGTCTTGAAATTCGCCATTTATCATCTGTATTCAGCGAAGTAACTACCAAATTGGATGTATGGATGTAGACATCAAATTTATCTCCTTTAGTTTTTTCTTTTTTTACTCCTTCTACAGCAACGCTGTTTTTTGGTGTTGACACTTTGGATACCTTGCCTTCAACTCCTTTAAATTCACCTCTGAGTATTTTTACACTGTCGCCTTCAATTACACGTACACTTCTTCTTCCATATTTTTTATGTAGCTCTTTTGATAATGCGCTACCTAACTGCTTACTTCGTGTTTGAAAAGTTGCTTGATAAATCAAACTGTTACGCATTTTTGTCGGTTTCATCTTTTATACCACCATTGATGCCAAATTAGCTACTCTTGGCCATTTTTCTGAAGCTTCTGCGGCTACTGGTCCTTTGATGTCTGTTCCTTTAGTCTCTCCTTCTGGGGTAATCAAAACTGCTGCATTGTCCTCAAAACAAACTCTTACACCATTTAATCGTCTAACTGCATACTTTTGTCTAATTATCACTGCACCATAAACCTGTTTTCTAAGCTCTGCTGGTCCTTTCTTAACTACAACATTACAAAAGTCGCCTACTGATGCAGCAGCTACTCTTGATGTCCTGGTATGGTGTCTTGGAACATTGATTATTTCTAAAATTTTGGCGCCTGAATTATCAGCACATACTATGTTTGCGCCTATTGGGATTGCTCTTGTGACGTATGGTCTGAATTCTTCTACGCCTTTACCTGCTTGCTTTGCCATTATGCCTTAACCTCTACAACTACGTATGATACTGATTTTGATATTGGCCTACATTCTGCAGTCAATACATGATCTCCAGATTCAACATCTATACACCATGGAACATGTGCATGAATTGTACTTGTACCTCTTGCATATCTTTTGAATTTACTAAAGTAAATTGGTGAATCTTTTTCCAACGTGATAGTCTGCTTCGCTTTGCTTCCGGTTACTTTACCATCAAAAAGCTTTCCTCTTATTGATAAACCTCCATGAAATGGACAGTGCTTGTCTGCGCATTCCCTTGTTGGCTCTTTCACTTTCAATCCTATGTTTTTAGTCATGCTTTTCCTCCAATTCGATCAAACGGTCTTTTTGCAATTTTGGAACCTTCAACAATTATGTCTTTTCCACCTATTGAAAATTTCCAATTATTAGTTTCTTTTGCAATGGATTTTGTTCCATTTTGTGTGTTTATTGTAAACATTGATTTTGTTTCATTGATAATCCTTCCATTTAATCCTATGACTTGAGGGTTAGTTGATTTCACGATCTCTGTATTCAATCCTATAAATTCATGTGATGTGATGTTTTCTGCTGTGATCATTTTTGTTTCTTCATCTCGTTAATTCTTGTTAGCATTCTTGCGATGTCGCGACGCAATGGTTTTAATTTTCCACTTTCTTTTCTTAACGTCCCTTTGGCTGCATCCACTCTAAGTTTTGAAAGTTCACTACGCGTATCTTGAATCTTGCTCTTTAGATCTTTTTCGTTTAATTGCCTAATTGTCTTCATACTGAGTCTGGTCATTTGAATCTGGCCTCCTCTTCCTCCATTGTTTCAAGCTCTTTCATTTTTTCAGCCTCAATCGCGATTTGTTCTGACTCTGTTCTTGCCTTTCTCTCTGCGGCTGTCTCATCTCTCATTTTGCCTGTGTCTTTATCCTTGACTTGAGTCGATTTCTTTGCTTTTGCTGCTCTCATTTCAAATTCTGGAACAAATTTTTCATTTCTTGCAATTCTAATTCTAATCCCAATTAATCCCATGGCAGTTTTGACATGTGCTATATCTTCATCCACAATTACTTCTGCATGATGTCCTGCTCTTGGCAAAATCCCTGCAGTATGTTTTTCAAATGCTGAACGATCGCCCCTTAGTTTTCCGGATATTGTTATCTGAACTCCCATTGCACCACCTTCCATTATCTGTTTCAACGTCCACATTGTTGCTCTTCTAAACGCAGTGCCTCTTTCTAGATGTGATGCCATTCTATTACACATTACACTTGGAGCTAATTCTGGTTTGTCAATTTCAACTACTGATATCTGGGGATTCTTTAATCCAAAGTCTGTTGCAAGTTTATCTGTAAGAGATCTGATTCCGGAACCTTTTCTTCCGATTACAATTCCTGGCCTTGTTACGTGTAATGCAACTCTTGTTCCTACTGGGGTTTTTGAAATCTCTGCATGTGAGAAACCTGCATCTTTGATTGCCTCTCTAAGATAGTCTCTAAGTAACATCATGTTGTAGTTGTCTTTAATTACGTTTTTGACTGCTGACATTTCTAAATCTCCTGTGCCACCAATTCCAAGTGTGTTAAAACATTGTTCTTGGGTGTTGCTCTGCCCATTGCTCTTGGGGTAAATCTTTTTACGATCACACCTTTGTGAACTGTTGCATTGATGATTCGTAATCTGTCTAAATCCATTCCCTTGTATTCTGCATTTGATTCTAAATTGTCCAAGGCCTTGATGAATTCTTTTGCTGTCTTTTGCGGATAACGTCCGGCCATCATGCCTGGATCAGATTTGTGTCCTACTTGGTTTTTGTACCTTCTAAAGGCCACAGCTCTTTTTTTGTTGATCACTGCAATAAGATAATCTCTTGCTTTTTCAATTGACAGTCCTTTAATCGAGACGGCTACTTCACGTGCATGTTTGTGTGAGATATCTTTCTCTCTTACTGAAGAACGTACATGTCGTGTTGTGTCGTAATTTTGGAAAGCGTAATTGAATCTGCCCATAATGATCACTTTAGCGGCACGTAGAGACTGGATCTTGATGCCCCTACACCAGGTGCACCGTGTGAAACTCTCTTGTTTGTTATGACATATTCTCCCAAATAATGCCCAATCATTTCTGATGTGATTGCAACTGGACGAAATTCTTTTCCTGAGAAAACATTTACTGTAACCCCCACCATATATGGCAGAACTATCAAATCTCTTACATGTGTTTTGATAGGATTTTTTACTTTGCCTGCTTTTGCAGATTTTATTTCTTCAATAAGCTTTCTCTTTCCATCATTAATTCCTCTAGTAAGTGATCTTCTTTGTCTTGAATTGAACAGCAAGAATAATTTTTCTAAAGATAGACTGTCCAGTTCCTCTTTTGGAATTCCCCTGTACAAAAACTCTTTAACCATTTCTCTTCTCCATTGATGTAATTCGATTTTTATGGTCCATATTATAGCATTCCTATCTTAGTTGCCAAGTCTCTGGCTTTTTCTGTATTTTCAAACTGAACAAATGCCTTTTTGCCGTAGATTGTTCTTGCCGTGTTTACTTTGATTACTTTTTCTTTGTATAGTGTATTTACCGCTTCTGCAATTTCTGGCTTGTTTGCTGAAATTTCTACAATGAAGCAAATTTTACTTTCGTTTTCTACCATGGCAAATGTCTTCTCTGTGATGTATGGTTTAATTATGATCTTCATTGCTTGATCTACATTCATTGTGTCTTCACCATTATTTCTAGATGCGTTGATTTGATTTTTCCAATTTCCTCTAGTGCCGATTTGGAATATACTGTTAGCCTAACTGGATGAGAACCTGGAGCAAGATCTAATACGCTTAAATCGCTTGCATTCTTGACGTCCACTCCTGGAATTGCACCTATTGCTTTGCTTAATTTTGAAGAATCCGATGTTACAAATAAAACACTTTTTCCAACTTTTTTGCTTCTTCCTCTTAGTCTTGATTGCCCTGAACGTGATTTTCTAGATTCCAATCTTTGTATGTCTTGTGACAATTTCAAAGAGTCTAACACTTTTGTGATTTCACTTGCTTTTGAAATTGATTCTATATCGTCTGATATTATAATTGGGAATGATTCTATGCCTTCTATCTTATGGCCTCTTGATTCTATCAGTTCTTTTGATGCTGTTGCTGCAATTGCAGAACATAATGCTAACTTGTTTTCTTTTCTGTTTAATTTTTTATGTATTATTTTATCTACAATCGGCGGATGTGCTTGTCTTCCCCCTCTAGTTGATGCAACCTCTGCACCTTGACCCTGTCTTCCGCCTCCTCCGCCACTCATTCTGGCAACACGTGAAACACCTTGACCTGTTGGAGGATCGTTAGAGTCTGCAACTACATCCATACCTGCAGTTGGTTTTCTTCCCTGCGGTTGGAAACTGTGTGATGTTAAGTTGATGAATGCTTTGTGAATTAAATCTCTTCTAAATGGCGTTGAAAATATCTGTGGAAGTTCTACCTCGCCTTCTTTTGTTCCAGTAGTTGTGTATATTGTTGTCTTCATTAGATAACTATCTCCAAAATGTTTGGTTTGGTAATTTTTGCTGGCGCATTTCTAATCTGACTTCTCAGTTTGATTAGTCTTCTATATGTTCCAGGAACTGAGCCCTTTAGAATAACAAAATCTCCTTTGACTAATCCAAAGTGCTTGTATCCGCCATCTGGATTAATTTTCATTTCACTGTTATCAGTATTCCCCATCACCATGATTCTTTTGTCATATTCTGTTCTTTGATGGAACCCCATCTGTCCTGCTCTAGGTACAGTGTACATGACGCTTTGTGGGGATATTGGACCAAGTGAGCCAACTTCTCTTACTGTCTTTCTTGACTTATGCTGTTTCTTTTTGACTCCCCATCTTTGAATTACACCTTGCCATCCTTTACCTTTAGTAATTGCTGCAACGTCAACTGTTGCACCGGTTTCAAAAATCTGATCGATCTTGATTTCTTTTCCAAGCAATTCTTTAACATGATTGAATTGCTTTTGAATATCTCCTCCACTTACAGAAGCCTCAAAGATATACGGTTTTTTCTGTTCCAATCCTGCCGCACGTGGAGATACTGCAACTATTGCAAATATTTCTTTAATCCTACCCAATCTTTTTTCTGCATTTTCAATCGAACCTTCTATATTTTTAATTGTAATTTCCTTTGCAATATTTTTTGGAATGTCTTCTGCATAGACATCAAATTCGGCATGTGCGCCGTAATGATTTTTTGAATATCCTCTAATCCCCAAAATTAGTACTGGTGGCGTCACCAAGACAGTACCTAGACTCACAAGTTGTTTTCCAGCGTTAGGTACTTTATCACGATCATCGATGGTTACTAGTTGAACACATCCTGCTTTGAATCCGCAATGCGCTAAAATTTTTGGCTCTTCTGAATCTAATTTTGGCCATGATCTAATTCGTGCTTCCATACTCTTGGCACGTATTCTAGGCGAATATGCAAGACTTCCTCTACGTGGCTGATGATATTTTCTAGCACCCATGAATAAAATCGAACATCGATTTCCCTCTATTAAACCATGTGAGACATCGTTAACCTCTAAAAAAATACCAGTTAACCATCTGTTTCTGGATTGTTAAGGAGATGTAAATTCTGAAACTGAATTCCATATTGTTATCGTACCAAGAATGATCCCAAAAACACCTAGGCCAATTGCAAGTATCAGAAAATTTTTTCTTTCTGGCATGTTATGATGTACTCTGGGCATTAATGATTGCCAATGTTCCTAGTAAAGCTTCTTCTAAACGAACAGTTTCCGTAGCCTGATTGGGGAAAAAATTCAATGTCTTTGCATTTTGCACATTTTTCATTTTTCCTCCAATGATCTCATGAACCCCTTTCTCTGGAGATCCAAATACTATCAGTACTGGCTGATCTGACTTTGTATATTTTGCAATCTGTTCTTTTGTTGCAGTTTTTCCTTTTCTAGATGTGATTATGATGCTTCCTTTCCAATCCGCTAAAATGGAATACAGGTTTGATCTCTCTTTTACCGTGTATCCCCAATATGTTGGAGTTTCACTCCTGTCGATTTCTTTTACTGATAATTTTGGGTATCCTTCTTTGAATTGTAATGTAACTCTTTTTCCAACTGAGGTGTTGCCAAAAAATGGTATGAGTTGATTAATTCCAACATCTACAAATTTTTTACCCTTTACACTTATCACGATTCCTTCTCTCACATCCCCTGCGCTGATTTTTTTTGAATTTGCTGGCGTGATGTGGCTAGGAATCTTTAACGGGTGCAATACTCCTGCAAATTTTAAATCGTTCATCTTTGGAAACAATCTCCTTCTCAAAAATTGAGGCGTTTCCAAATATTTTAAAATCATGACAATTAGGCTTCCATCATTTCTGTTATTTCCTTCTTGGTATACATAGATCGTATCAATTTTAAAGATTGCACAAGCTCTCGCAAGAACTGAAATTTTTCTCGTCTTGTCGATTTTAAGTGATTCGTCTGACAATGCAGAATCTGGAATAGCTACGGATAACTTCAATGTGATTTAGTCTCCTTAAACACTCTGCGACTATTTTTTATCGTGTGGGTATTTTTCTTGTGCAGATTTTGCATATTTTGCAATCTGTTCATTTGGAATCAATTCGTATAAACCGTTTTCTATTTTGATATGTGCCATTCTGATGTGGCTTGTCCCTTCTTTGTCTTCACTTGAAAGATAAATTCCGCCCGCAGCCACTATTGCAGCATCATCCAATGACAGATCACTCTTGTAATTTTTTTCTAAAAAGTCCGTTACTTGATCAGAACCTGAGCCAATTGCTATGGCGTTATAGGAGATGTATGTTCCACTGGGATCAGTTAGATACAATTGAGGTATTTTGTTTACGACTCCGCCAAGAATTAATGCCACGCCATAAGGTCTTACTCCAGCATACTGTGTATATTGTTGACATTGATCGGCTAAATGCTTTGCAATTATTTCAACTTCAACTGGTTCATCATAAATCATTTTGTTACTTTGAGAAAAGAATCTTGCATTATCTACTTGGCTTCTTGCATCTGGTATGTATCCTGCTGCTGCGACTCCCACATGATCATCAATTTGGAAAATCTTTTGAGCAGTCTCTGAGATTTGTAATTTTCTTGGCTTCTCTTCAACTGCTATTATGATTCCTTCTTTACATTTGATCCCTATTGCAATGGTTCCTCTTCTGACTGTCTCTATTGCATACTCGACTTGGTATAGTCTGCCATCTGGTGAGAATACAGTAATAGCTCTGTCATAACCTTGTTGCGCAGGAAGCATTTGATTCCAATGCTTTGAAAGTTTAATTTAAGTCTAGCCTATCAAATTTGTCGTGAGATTTGAAATACAGTTTTCAGGACACGAAAATATCAGATCAAATCACCAAAAAACTATAGAGATTACAAAAGAGTCTCATTTAACACCTCAAGGTGATTGCATCGTAGGTGTGAATGCAACTGCAAGCTGTGCTGACTTGCCTGAGACATTAAAAGACAAACTCAAAAACCCTGATTCGAAAATAACACTTTCAATTTCTGTGGAAAACCATGAGTTTGTTATAGAGGGTAAAGGACATCAAGATCTTATCCTTACACATGAAGAAGACATTGTGATTCGAAAGAGTGATTTCATATGTCCTAGAACGTTGGCTGTCAAGTGTGATAAAGCATCTGATCTATTGCCTAGAGATATGGTTGCATTATTACGTAATCCTGATGCTAAAGGCATTTTTAGTATTATTGTTGATTAACAGTGTGACAATTTTATATGCATTAAATCGCAGTATCTGTTATGGGTCTTAAAACCAATATTTTCATCTTGATCCCATTGGTGTTGTTTGCAGTTGTAATATTTGGATTTGGAATGTATAACACATTATGTAAAGATGCAAACATCCCTTTGCCGTGTTAAGATTGATCAAATCTTTTCTAGTAATTACTTGTTTTAGTTAATTCTGATTTATCGTGAATTTCTTAAAGTATGCCCGATTAGATCATTCATGATAAAACCTACCGTGGAATTACCTGTTTCTGAATTACCTACTGATACCGACCTGAAAAAACTCAAAGAATATTTCAAAGAAATGCCTATTGAGGATATTCTTTCAGGATTAAAATTTGCTAAAAATAGATGGTTAGCAAAAGATGCTGGAACTCTTAAAGTGGGCAGAAAAAGTATTATTAAAAAAGAAGTTCATTCTGTTACTGCTGAGCAAGCTCAATGGAGATTGAAAAACTGGAAGATGATGATTGCAAACTATCGCCGCCGCGGATACAGCTATCCTACAATCTCAAGAATAAAGAAAATCTTAATTCAAAAAAGTAAAAACAAAATAAAATCCGTCTGATGTTATCTTTGAATTTTTTTGACTATCTCAGATGAATTCTAGATGAAAATATCTGTCCTTCTTTCAACTATCTGACGCTTGAGTGAATCTGGGACATCTGGAATTGTTGATTTTGTACGCCCTGCTATTACGCCGTGTGCTTCTTCAAGAATTGCCAATGTGTCTGCACTGGTAGTGTTTCCTACGTTCAAACTATCTCCCATATCCATCGATGAACCTGCCATCACATCGCCAAGAATTTGTGACAAATCCTGCATTGATGCACTTGCTTCTGGCATAATTCCGTTTAATGATGGGCTTAATCCTTTGATAATCGACATGCATGGACTAAGTGTTACTACCACATCGCCCAATTCGGAAACTGTGTCTAACCTTAGCTTGACTTGCTCCATTGATAATTTGGCACCGCTGACCATGTTCTTCATTTTTCTAACTTGGGCTAATTCACCAGCATAAGCCTGTGCATAACTTGGTCTGTTGTTTCTCTGAGCGTTCACAATCTTTTCAAAAATCGCATCATGTTTTTTCTTTAATTTTTCATCAATCACTTCTAATTTCGAAATCTGAAATTGTAATCTTTTCTGTGCAAAATCAATCTTGTTTTTAAGAGGTTCGTCAGGTCTTACCTTGCCCAGAACTCTTTGGGATATGCTTTCTCCTTCTGCCTTATTCCAAGAATTGCTGATCATATCCTAATTTCCTCAATCTTGATTGTTTTTTTTGTTTTAAACTACTTTGTCACCTCAAGCAGTGTAACTGGAGTTACACAAGCATGTGGTTACACTATCCAAACGTAAATGTAAATATCTGAAACCCTTTGCCTGACACTTTGATTTCTATCGTATGTGATGAACTGCTCTCCTCACTTATGATGTTGTACAATCCTGCTTTGGACAATTTGAGTGTGCCATTTGACATGATGTCTCTTCCGTAATACTTTGGAGGCAATGACTGTCCGTCTAAAAGTATCTCCAATTCCGCATTGTTGCTGACAACAATGTTCACTTCTTTGGCATTGTATAGTAGTTTTACAGAGCCTGTATCTGAAGCTAGCTCCATACTGTCCTCATAATTTCTCCAATCCCCAATTGGATAGAACTTATGTAATTCCATGTTTGCCGGTTCTAAATAAGATACAGTTTTTTCAGGTTGGAATCCCTCCGCACTTCCTAACTGGTTCCTGCTCTGTGCAAACTTGTATCCGAAATACAATTCCGGTGTTCTAAACATCGAATGCTCAAACTCTTTGATGTCAACAAGGGACTCTTTGGATTTTGTCTGAATTCCTAAAGATGTCGCTCTTTCTTCTAGAAGCTGCTGAATGATTTTTTCCGTTTCTTTATACCCTCCCTCTCCAACATAATCATATCTTAGATACCCTTCATGATCTGCGATGTATTTTCTTGGCCAGTACCTGTTTTCAAATGCCTTCCATGTCTTCATGTCGTTGTCTAACACTACCGGATAACCAATCCTGTGCTTTGCTATTGCCGTCTTTACATTTTCAGGATCTTTCTCAAATTCGAATTCAGGTGAATGGACCCCTATTATCAATAGCCCCTGATCCGAATACTTGTCATCCCATGCGGTAATGTATGGAAGTGTTCTGATGCAATTTATGCAACTGTATGTCCAAAAATCATACAGGACAACTTTATCTTTGATTTCTTTCGATAGGTCCTCAGGGGTGGTGTTTAGATAGTATGCTATTCCAACCAAATCTGGTGCAATTTTAAATCCTGATTTGTTGATTTCAGGCGAACTTGTCTCTAGACTATCTGATACTTGTGTCGTAACATCAAGTGTGGATAACATTATGCTTATTGCGCTTATTCCTATAACAATTACAACCACCAAAATTAATGCTGTCTTAATTTCTGATTTCATCTGATCATCCTAAAAATAACAGCTCGTTAAGAAGTGGGAAGTTTGCTATGTATGCTAATTGATTTGTAAAAACTAATGCCCCTAAAATTATGATAAATGATCCTAAAATCATATTGTAGTATTTGAGATGTCTGCTCATAGAACGAATGATTCTTGTTGCCCTTGAATAAAATACCCCTATCAAAATAAACGGAATTCCTAATCCCAGTGAATATGCCAACAACAAATTAAAAGCGATAGAGGGGGTTGTTGCTGCAAGTGTAAGTATTGTCCCCAGGATCGGACCCACACATGGTGTCCACCCCACTGCAAAAGCCAATCCAAATACAAATGACATCGAATAACTTGCCTTTGATCTTTTTGGGATGATCTTCTTTTCCACGTTTAGCTTGTTGAACTTCATTGAAAGTAGCAGAAAAATTCCAAACCCTATGATTATCATCCCTCCAATTTGGTTCAACCCTCCTACCAGTTCGCCTGCTGATGTTGCAAGGACGCTGTTGATAATTACACCTAATGTTGAAAATACAACTGAAAATCCTAAAACAAAAAACACCGAATTCAAAATGATGTTTGTTCTGTTAATTGACAGTGTGTTGGAACCTTTGTTTTGATTTAGATCCGATAAGGTGGTACCAGAAATATATGCTAAAAATGCTGGAATCATGGGCAAAATGCATGGTGCAACAAATGATCCCATCCCAGCTATTGCTGCAACCGCAAGTGTGATTTCTGCCATGGATTAAAAACGTGATTTTTGCTTTAAAAGATTCTTCCATATCTCTACCGTATTTGCATGCACACTTTTTAACTGGGATTTTGGAATTTCTGGTATGAACAAGCGTTTCATCATAGTTGGCATAGTTTTAGGAATTGTAATTGCCCTTGCAGTAATTATTGGCTCCCCTGCATTAGGCGGCTTTGACTCGATGCGTTAGTCACATGAATTTCTTGTAGGCTCTGTCTAAAATCTTGATGGCTGCCTCAATATCAGACTGTGATAACCATGCGGTGACTGAAATTCGTAACCTGGCTTGGTTTTTTGGAACCGTAGGGTATCTGATTGGCTGTGCAAATACCCCGCTATCAAATAAAAATTCCCCAAACTCCACTGCCAGTTTCTCGTCCCCGATGATAATTGGTATGATATGCGTCTTGGAGTGTACCTCATATCCAATCTGTTTTAGCCCCTTGGAAATCTGGCTGACATTTTTTCCCAATGCCTTTCGTTGTTTTTCTCTGTCTGACTCAAACCTTTTCAGAGAATGCTCTACCAAGAACGAAGGAAGTGCAGATGTGTAAATAAATGATCTTGACTTGTTTATGCACAAGTCAACTACGTTGTTTTGTGAGGCAACGTATCCTCCAAATGATCCCAAGCCTTTGCTAAGGCTGCTGATATACAAATCAATTTTTCTTGCAATGCCAAAATAAGATGGGGTTCCACTCCCGTCTTTTCCTACAACAAAATCCCCGTGCGCATCATCTACAATTGTAACTGCGTTTGTTTTTTCTGATATCTCTGCAATTTGCTTCAGTGGCGCAAAGTCCCCGTCCATGCTAAATACTCCTTCTGTAATTACAAACTTGTTTTTTCCGCTTTGCTTTATTTTGTTTCTCAAGTCATCCATATCATTATGTTTGTAAACCAGAACATTGGCATCTGACAATCTGCATGCTTCAATGATGCTTGCGTGGTTTAACTCGTCACTTAGAATCAAATCCCCTTTTCTTGCAATGGCAGAAATTGCTCCCAGGTTTGCCATGTATCCGGTAGGGTAAACCAAGCTGCTTTTCTGAGATTTGTGTCTTGCAAGAACATCTTCTAACTTTTTGTATGACTCGTCATTTCCAGACACGAGTCTTGAGCTTGATTGAAGCTGGCTAATCTGCATCCTTGCAGTCGGTATTCCTAGATAGTCATTAGAACACAAATTGAGAAGTCTTTTGCGATTGATTGTAATGTGGGCCCCGTCTGCATGCCCGTACCTTAGTTTTCTGTAGAGATTGTCTTGTTTTATCTTCTCTAATTCTGCGTCAATAAAATACAGCTTATGTTTCAAGGCCGATTCTTCTGATCATCTCTTGGTCTTTTCTTGCATCGTTTCCGCCCATCGTAAGATACCCTGCAGTGATAATTCCGTTTGCACCGCTTTGCAGCAGTTCTTCCCCCGAATCATCTAGATTCGTTTCCCTTCCACCGGAAATTTTGATCACTGATTCTGGCAAGAGAAACCTGATTACGGAAAATATTCTGATGATTTCCGAGTTAGGAAGATCCGCTTGTAATTCAAGTGGCGTACCTGGAACCGGAACTAGTATGTTTATTGTTACTTCTTCTGGACATATCCTAGCTAACTCTAATGTCAGCTCCAGCCTCTGCTTTCTTGTCTCTCCGAGGCCAATTATTCCACCAGTGCACAATTCCAACCCTGCATTTCTTGCAATCTCCAATGTCTTGAGTCTGTCTTCATATGTGTGCGTTGTACATATCTCTGAAAATTTTGATTTTGAGGTCTCTAGATTGTGATTGTATCTCTTTACGCCAAGTTCTTTTAGTCTTGCAGCCTGCTCTTTGGTCAAAAAGCCTAGACTGCACTCAACGCTAATTCCGACTTTCTCGTTTATCCTGGCAATGATGTTGCAAACTTTCTCAAAATCCCTTGTAGATGGCTCCCTCCATGCAGCTACAAGACAATATGATTCGGCGCCCTGTTCTTTTGCAATCTGAGCTTTTGCTACCACCTCTTCTGGAGATGGCAGCTGGTACGTCTCAATACCTGTGTCAAAAAATGCCGACTGTCCGCAAAAAGTACAGTCTTCACTGCATGCGTTTTTTTTGATATTGTTTAATTGCTCTACATCCACCTTGTTCCCGTTAAAATCCCTGGTTATCTCGTTTGCACACTGTGCTAAATATTTCAAATCATCATCTGGGACATCAAATAGTTTTTCTGCGTCATCAGCCGAGATTTGCATTCCAGAAAATACTTTTTCCTGGCACTCCTTGATGAATTCCTTGTCCATGATCAGATGTTTTCATATTCCATTTATAACAATACTGGAAAGGTTAACCATGCATCTGTGATGGGGTTAACACTCAGACAAAATGGTGTCTTGCAGCCTGAATTGTCTCTATGGTCTTTTTTAGCAGCAAGTCAAGATCTTTTTCTGAGATTGCAAGTGGCGGAACAAGCATGACAATATTTCCAAGAGTTCTAAGATAGATTCCGTTCTTTTTGCCTTCCTCAAAGAATATCTTGTTGATTGACTTCTTTGACTGAATCGGTGTTTTCTTGGCCTTGTTTGACACTAGCTCGATTCCCATTAGCATTCCACTGTGTCTGATATCACCTACAATATCCATGTCTGATATCTGCATGTAATGTTTCTCAAATGTCTTGGCAGTCTTTTGGATCCTTTTGATGAGATGATTTTTTTGATACATTTCGATATTTTTGTTTGCAACTGCCGCGGCTATCGGATTTCCCGTATATGTGTGGCCGTGAAACAGATGCCTCCAATCATTGAATTCCCCCAAAAACGAGTCATAGATTTTCTTGCTTGTTAAAGTTGCAGCCATTGTCAGATATCCGCCTGTCAGCATCTTTCCATATGCCACGATGTCTGGAATGCTTTTTTGTTCCTCGTATTGCACCATGGATCCCATCCTGCCAAACCCTGTTGCAATTTCATCCAAGACCAGCAGCACTCCATGTTTTTTACATAACTGGCTTATCTTCCTCTGAAATCCTTTTGGGTAAATGATCACACCACCTGCAACTTGTGCGCCGCTCTCCATCACAAAAGCTGCTATGTTGTTGTCTTCTGATATCCTCTTTTCGATTTTTTCTAAGCAATGTTCCTGGTAATCTGAAAACGTGAATCCTTTTGGAACTCGGTACTTGTTGGGTACTGGAAACTGTATCGTTGCAAACAGCTGCTTTTTGAATTTGCTGAAAAATTCAGGGACATACCCTACAGACATTGCGCCAAACGTGTCTCCGTGATACCCGTTCTCCACTGTGGCAATCTCTGTCTTTTTCTCCCCCTTGTTTTTCCAGTACTGCAGTGCAATCTTTATGGAAATCTCCATTGCCGATGAACCGTTGTCTGAATAAAACACCCTGTTCATCCCTGGTGAGATTCTGATCAAGCTTGCTGCAAGTTTTTCGGCAGGTTCGTTAGTCAGGTTAAACATTGATGAGTGCTGAAGCTTTTTGCTCTGACTTCTAATTGCATTGACCAACTCTGGATTTGAGTGCCCCCAAACATTGCACCACATTGATCCTACCGCATCAATCATCTTGTTGCCTTTGGAATCAGTAAGCCACATCCCTTTTCCACTTTTTATCTGGGTAAATGTGTCCCATTCACTCATCTGTGTATTTGGATGCCACACAAAACTTGTCTTCAACTAGCAACGGTGATGTCGCCTGTTCTTAATAATCAAACGATTGGTTTACGGATATTCCCTTTTTCTTCTATAGGCTCCGCATTTGTGGCATGGCTTTTTTTTCTGACCTGGAAGAGTCAATTCCAAAGGCGTCCCGCAGTCCAGACATGACTCTTTTGGATTTTGCGACATGGCTTTTCTGAAACTGCGCCGACTTAAGCGTATTGGTACTGTGTAGTTTTGGCCTGTTTTTTGCCCTTGCGCCAAAGCTTGAATTATTTGTCGTGGTTTCTATCTTTTAGACATGTGATGGCAATGCAAATAATTACCCTATATTTTTGGCAAATTCCCACTCTTGTCTAAATTTGATTTACAGACTTTGCAATACAACCTAATTTCAGTTGACGGGAATTTTGCCCCGCAATTCTTGCAAGTGTAAAATTCTGTCTTGCCCAATAACGTATGTGAAAGTGTTATGAACTTAAGCATATTGATGGCCTTTGAAACTTTAGATGTGATTTTAAATTATCTTGTCGTTTTGCATGGTATGAAACGTGAACGGCTCACTGATCGTAGATATCTAAGGGATGGCCTAAACTGTCATCTAAAGTGTGACGTTGCGTTGCAAAACACATCTGTTAAACTCCGTCTGTACAAACCAGAGCCTTTACACATGTTTCTAATCATTAAGGTTGGCAAGTATCCTTTCAAGATCTTGTTTTTCGTATCTGAGACTCTTTACAGTAGTTCCTTCCTGCAGTGTTAGGGCAAATTTCTCCAACATTGTCTTGTCTTTTTCAGAAATTTCTGACGTATGAATCGCCTTATTCAGGTTAGTTGTCTGACTGGATAATCTTGAATCTGTTTTCTCTGTATTTTTCCCCAAGGAGATTAGATTGGTCAACTCATCTTTAATCCCGTTTAGAATCTCAATTATGGCATCAAGGTTTGCAGACATACAATACTGGTCATTTACTTGTTAATTAACCTAGGACAGATCAGAGGGAATCAACACGTCTGAAATGAAATCAGAGACTGGGTTTCAAACAACAAGATTAATCAATCACAAACTTGGAGATGGTTTGTTGGAATCCCTGTTCATATCTGGCACTGACACTGACATTGGAAAAACATATGTTACTGCAGGTCTGGCTGTGACGTTTCGAATGATGGGCATCGATGTAGGTGTGATGAAACCATTTGCTGCAGGCAAGGCACAAAAAAAGGGCTTCAAGTCAGAAGATGTCGAGATCCTTGCAAATGCTGCACAGGTAAGTGATCCTGAAAAATTGCTAAACCCGCAATTCTTTCCAATCGCAGCATCCCCCTATACTGCGTGGATGAATCTGAAGACTAAACCACGAATAAACTCTGTCCTTTCAAGCTTCAAGACCCTTTCAAAGGCTCACTCTATGATGTTAGTTGAAGGAATGGGCGGCATCATGACACCCATTCTTAAAAATTATTTTGTTATTGACTTGATCAAGGACATGAAAATCCCGTCTGTCCTTGTAACTCGCACCAAAGTCGGCACCGTCAATCACACTATAATGACTGTGCAAATGTGCCAAAAATACAAAATTCCAATCAAAGGGATAATCATCAATGATTTTGATTCTGATGGGTACAAAATTCAAGAGCTTACACGCGATTTGAAATCCCTTACACGGATACCTATTTTGGGCGCAATCCCGTTTATCAAGGACATGAGCGATTTATCCATGTATCGCATATTCAAAAAGAACCTGAACCTAAAATTACTCTTGTGATGATTTTCATATTCTTAAAATTTTAAACTTGCTTGCTCCTCCGACATTTACAAATTGAGCAATGTCAAATATGATCTTTGAAAACGTATTGTTATCCTCAGACAGGACAAAGGATTTTTTTCCAACAGGAATACTCTCAGACAACACTACCCATATGTTTTCTTTTTCAGGTTGAATCTTTTCCAATTGGGTGATCTTCTGATTGATTGTTTTGATGTCAGATGATTTTGGTATGCAAATTAACAGCGTCTTTTTTGGATCTTTTTCCAACGTTTTAAGATCCGGAATAATGATGTCTATCTCAACTCCGACATGTTCTATTTTTCTTTGGCTGGTTATCAGAGCGTTAGTGAGCAGATAATGCAGTAACCCAGTTGCCAAAATCCCGACGCTTTCATCTTTTTTGCCCATGGAAATTACCTGCTCATAGCAATTAGACGTGACTTCTTTGATCATCTCGTCGAATTTTTTCTCTGCTATCAGTTTGGGAATTGTTTGCGAGTTTTCTATATATCCAAACAGGTATTCCTTGATTGGGTTTGCCTCCTCATCCATCTAACAATCGTGTATTTTTTGGCATGAAAAAGTGTTTTGCCATGCAATACGCTTAAGTTGACACAAAAATTTCAATCACATGTCATGAAAGTAACTGTAAAAGAGGGTTGGAGCGGAAAAAGCAAAATGGCAATTGTGGCTATGGCAGCAAGTCTGATTGTAATTGTGGCAATATTCTTGTTTGACTGATGCCTTGATGGTTCCAAATTTTTAATCAAATGATGCAATGATCATTTTTTTCCTTTACTAGTAACTTTCCAAATGTGGGCATGTCAGACTAATTATTCTCTAGCCATGCTTATGGTGAACTTGCAATGGCTGCATGTTTCGTGCTCTTTTACAGCATATGTTAAACCGCAATTTGGACAAACTACAAACTCTGTCATGCTTTACTGGGCTAATCCGTCTCATATGTATGGTTGGTATGTCCTGGTGTTTTTACAGATCATGATCTGAAGGAATGGTTAATCGCTTTATGCATGTGCCATACAGTTGGATTTTTTTTTGGACACGGCACTTGTTCTAGGTCAAGCATCATCTTCCTTGCACTAAAATCCTAAAGTATCGGAAATAATCCTGATGTTAAAGAATGATATGTTTATTCATTAAAGACATAGCGCCTTTCGCCTCTAGTCTCAGTTTTGGTTTGTACATCTACTAGGACAAACTCTTTCTTTGAATGCAACATTGATTCTTCAGGTGAAAGTTTGTTCTCGTGTAATTCCTCATATTCATCCCATGTCAGTTTTCTTCTCTCCCCTATCTCTACTTCCAGATTCATGTTTTTTACTATTTGTTCATATTCTGGTTGGATCACTCCGCTGAATACCATTGCACTGCTTCCACTGCCATATGATCCAAATCCTACTCTCTTTCCTGCCAAATCAATTCCTTTCTGATATTCAAATTCCAAGCTACTTCTGAATCCTAAATACAATGATGCAGTGTACAGATTACCAATCATGCTGGATGCAATAAGCGAGCTTGAGAGTTTTGATTCGTAAACTTCTTGATACTCTTTAGTTTTAGTAAATAATTTGGTAAACTCGTGATCTTTTTCCATGAATTCCTCGTCTGCTAAAACTGACTCGATTGTTCCACGTGGATCTTTGGGTTTAGGCTCGTCCATTCCTATTGATTCCAGAATTTTTTTCCATCGTGGAAGCTGTCTCCATTCATGTCTTACAAGATACGCTAATGCTTTTTTCCCCATGTTGCTGTATGGCAAGTGCATGTTGATGTAATCCATATGATCTAAAATCGTCTCATCGGGTTTTAGTTTGATTAGTCCTGATGAAATAACTTTTTTCTTGTATGACTCAAGTGCTTTTCTTACTTGTATCATGTATAGCAAATTAGAATACTGTCCGTGAACTATCGGCGTTTCTTTTCCAAACGGCCTGTAAAAATCATACTCGTCTTTAATTGATGTAGCTGTAACTTTAGGGTCAAATGCTAACAGTCTTGGGTTGTCATTAAGCAACATTACAACAGATCCTGCACCTTGCGTCATTTCACCACTGGAGCCCATGTCGTATTTTGCAATATCTGATACAACTACAAGAGCATGCTTTCCATCAGATTCTCCGGCTCTAATCCAATTCGTATTGTCATACAATGCATACGAACCACTGACACAAGCAAATTTGGTTTCAACTCCGCCACAGTGTTCAAATGCGCCCTGACCATATACCTGCTCTAGCATTCCAATGACATACGAGTTCATTGCTTTTGATTCATCAAATGCAGATTCCGTAGAAACGTATAGCCTTCCAATGTCGTCTGGAGATAGCTTGTTTTTTTGCATAATTGTCAAGCATGCATTGGCTGCCAGACATGCAGGATCCTGATTGGCATCCACAATTGCCATTTGGGATATTCCTAAGCCTTTCTGCAGTTTGATTGGGTCCAAACCTCGCGCTCTGGCAAAATCCGCAGCATCAATATACAATCGTGGTATGTATATTGCAATGTCGTCTATTCCAGCTGCCATAAGCTTGCGTGCGATAATTCACTAATAAGGATATTGTGTAAATTCTGACTATCTAGGAACGAAATTTTAGTACTTTTTTCATTTTTTTTGGCAATTTTTTGATCGCTAGTTGTTATTTCATCAACTCTGCTTCAAAAATACTCTCAAATACCTCAAACGGTTGGGCTCCAAAAACTCTGGTGGTCTTGCCATCAGGACCGATTATGAAAAATGCCGGAGTTCCAGTCAATTCAAGGGACTTGGCATCATTGTTGCTTGCCAAGATTGTCTGCGAGTGATCTGCGCCAACCATGCATTCGGTCCATTTGTCCATGTCCAATCCAACCTCCTGCGCAAATCTTCCTAGGTTTTCTGATGATGCCCATCCGTTATTCTCACCTGTCCAGTTTGTATACAAAATATCATGGTACTCCCAGAACATTTTCTGATCATTGGCACAATGTGCCCCATGCGAGGCATTGATGGAGTCTGGGCCTATGATGTTAAAGTCTTTGAATATCATTCTGACTTTTCCTGTCTCGACATAATTCTTCAGGATGCTGTCCTCAGTTGAATGAAAGAATACGTTGCAGAAGTGGCATTGGTAATCACCAAATTCCACTAGTGTCACAGGCGCATTTGGATTGCCAAGTATCGGAGAACCATTGTCTAAGAATGTGCTCATGGTGATTTTTGGAGGCCCTGCTTCTTGAACAGCTGGGGCCGGCTCGATTACAAGTTCTGGCTGATTCGTAACTGCCTCAAATCCCAAAAACGCTATAATGATCACTGCCGATGCAATCCCTGCACCTATCCCCATAGAAAGACCATGTAACAATGCTTTATGGGATTATTCAATACATTTAGCCCTTTGTAAGATTATCTTATTTTGTTTGCATCATACTGTAAAGTTTTTTTGTGATTCTACATGGTCAGAAATAATCTTTTTCAAATTGTCTTGTATTTGGAACAATTGTTTGTAATCCTGTTTGATGAAAAACTTGTTGCATATCTCTCGGAAAGCTTATTTAGAATCTAAATAATTGGTCAAATGTATGGCATCTGTCAAAAAAGTTTTTGTTAACGGCTATGGCTCAATCGGCAGCAGGATCACTGCCTTTCTAAAGGATGATCCTGAAATAACTGTAGTTGGGGTAGGCAAATACTCCCCAGACGAAAAAGTGGAGACTGCCATCTCCAGAGGCCTAAACGTATACGTCCCAGAAAAGAAACTGGGTGAATTTTCAAATTTCAAAATTTCTGGAACCATTGAATCTATACTGGATGAATGTGATTTGGTGATTGACGCTGCACCTGGAGGACATGGTTATAAAAATAAAAAAAATCTTTACGAGCCAAAAAACATCCCTGCAATATACCAGGGCGGCGAATCCACTATGGGTTTGGAGGCGGTTTCAGACTTGCTGTTTAACTCCAGGGCAAACTATGATCAGGCGATAGGCAAGAAGCATGTCATGCAAGGAAGCTGCAATGTGACTGGAATGGGCAGAATTTTAGAGCCTCTTCGTGATACGTTTGGCGACAGGTTGATTCGATTTGATGTCACTCTTGTCAGAAGATGGGCAGACATTGAGCAAACTGAAAAAAAACTCACAGACACAATAGAGATGACAGAGTCTCCACATCACGGCGACGATGTAAAATTATACTTTGGCAAGGACGCTCCGCTTTATGTGCGGGCAATCAAGGTTCCAACAAGACAAATGCACCTGCACATAATGGACATTAGATTCAAGGACGTTGCTCCAAGGCCATCTGAAATACATGATATCTTTAGAAATGAATTTGGCGTAGCTACATTATGGACTGCAAAGAGCACCAAGGCCATAAGGGACTGCGCCCAAAACATGGGCTTTAATTTCGTTGATACCAACATGATTCACATTCATGCAAACATGACCACTTCTATAGGGGACACGGTCCAGATGATGTACTCTGATGATCAGACAGGAATTGTAATTCCTGAAAACCACATGCTTATGCAGGCAATGCTCTTTGAAAGATCATACAAAGAATCATTTTCCCACACCGAATCAATCTTTCACATGAATGAGAAAAAGCAAAAGCTAGAAGAGTTCTTTGCTAAAAAATAACATCCCTCGTAGTTATCGACAAGATGTTTTTGGTAGCTGATGACTTTTCACATGTTAGTCTTTTTGAAAATCTACGTAATGGAGAGTGCCATGCTCATAAAATTTAGGGGTTAACGGGCTTGTTGACAGAGTGAAACTGGAAAGCCCTCCTTTCCACGTGAAATCATGCGTCTGTCTGCTGTTAACTGAGAAGTTTGTTGGAAATTTTGGCGGTTCAAATTTGACTGGGAGCACAACGTGCATGGGGATATAGTTAAGGAGGGAATTAGTGCACCCACGTGGAAATAAGATAAATTGTTTTTTTGGGGGGAATAAGAAAAAAATTAAGTCTCAACAATTACTGCAGCTCTTTCATTTTCATCTAACTCTGTTCTTACTGCATTTAGTATATGAGAGGATGATGTTAGACTAGAATAATCAATCAATTTGAAGTCATTTACAAGATATACCTGGGGAGCTATGTCGCTATTTCGAGATTCTAAAAAGTCATCAAGATCTTCTAATATGGATATTTTCCCGCCTTGAAAAATCCTTCCATTATTAAGAGAAATCTTCATTTTTCCAAATCTATCTAATACCAAAACAGGATGACGATTCTTCTTGCTGAAAAAACGCTTCTCAGCAACATGGCCGTAAAATACAAGGTAGTGGTCTGATTCAAAGCTCAAATCAATCAAATCCTCTGAAATTTGAATTATTTCACTTGCTCTATTTTTTGCCTCTTCTAATGTAAATACATTTTTTGTTGTATCCACACTATCAAGTGCTACATTTCCTATTGCAGTGACTCTCAAAAGAGATTTTTCTGGAATATACATGCTATCAATTACAATTGATTCCGGAACCGCTCCTTTATCCACCATAACCGAATGAATTTTTTTGTGTGCTAGACTAATTTGTTCAGGGGTAGGATTAGTTACGGTTTGTTCGATTTCCTCTTGAAGCATTGATGATGCAACGCCTATTGAAGAGATTACTTCAGCATGTTCTGCTTTTTGATATTGAAGACCTAGTTGTTTTGCAACAAATGGAACCAAAACAGAACAACCGCCACCACCTCCAATGATTTTTGTTGTCTGATGATTTAGCTTAAAATCTTTAATTATTTTGCTGATTGTTTTTGTAATTTCAAATGAAGATGTTTGAATTATAGATTGTGCTATTTCAGAAAAATTCACTCCAATAAATTTACCTAGAATCTCCAGTGCAATCTTGGCAGACTCTGGATTTGAAAAAGAATAGTCTTGATCATCAATCATTCCTAATGCATTTGCAGCACATGTATTAGTAATTGCATACGTGTTTTTGTCACATTTTATTGCAACATATTCGTCGACATCTGCTTCCTTTGGTTTTATCAGAACTATCTTTCCTGTTTTAAGATCATCAGGATCCGCAAAACACGCATACTTTAGGCCAGCAATATGTGCACTTCTAGGACCCATCTTCCAAACCCTATTGTCTTTGAGCCGTATCATGCTTCCGCCTGCCACTCCCAAAATTCGTACATCCATAGAACGCACACATGTTGGATGATCCTTGATAGTGACGTATCGAAATTCTGGTTTTCCATTTTTAATAATGCATACGTTTGTGCTGGTACCTCCAACCTCGACAAAGATACCATTAGTAACCTTCTGATGAAGAAGCGCGCCTGCAACACTTGCTGCAGGCCCTGACAGAATTGTAAGAATAGGTTTTGTTTTGAATGTATCCATACTTGTTATACCACCGTCTCCCTTCATGATCATTAAAGGTGCCTTTACTCCTGCACCACGTATTGTCTCTTCAACAAATTTTGCAACTTGGAATGTTTTTGGAAGAACACTTGCATTTACCGCCCCCGTTAGCGTTCTTATTTCCAAACCATAGGTTCCAGAAATTTCATGGGATGCAGTAGATGGAATGTTAAGATCACTTGCGTTTTTCATAACAAATAACTCATTTGATGGATCATCTACACCAAAAGATTCTGCTGCAACTATTACCTCTGCTCCTAGACTCTGTAATTCCTTAATCGCATCTTTTACTTCTTTTTCGGAAATCAAGTGAGATGTATCTAAGAATTTGTGACATGTCTTGATATCCTGTTCAGAGTTTATCTTTGTATCATGCAGGTTTGTACGTTTAATGACTTCTTTTTTTTCTGGCCCCACCCCCATTGCAATTATTCCTACCTTTGAGGTGTCAGATTCAAGCAACGCGTTGATTGCTTGAGTTGTACTATGGGAGATCATTTCAATCTCATCAAGATTTATTTCTGATTCACTTAATATGTTAGAAAGAGCAGATAATATTCCCTCGGAGACTCCCTTTTTGGCATTGTGCGTTGTTGGAACCGTGGATTTTGATAGTATAAAACCAGTCTTCACATCAATTGCAACAGCTTTTGTAAAAGTTCCTCCAACATCTATTCCAACTCTTATTCTTTTCTTATGTTCCATCAATTGTTCGCCTGGATTTTCTCAATGAAGCAAGTTGTTTTTCTTTTCTGGGCCTCAATATCAGGATGTATGCTGAGGCCACTAAATAAACTCCAAGTAAGATTGTCTGCGCAATTACAGTTTCCAAGGTGGGATAGATTCCAGTCATTGCTGCAAGATTGATGTCCAATCTTGGAATAATTCCAATCATTCCAGTATAAGGCATTAGTTCTAATACCTGTAATTCTCTAATTGCATTTCCTAAAAATGCAATTGACAGGTATGCCCCAACTCCCATAGTTAATCCAAAGAGTGCACGTAATGGTAATCTTTTACCCAATTTTTTCATCAAATAGTATATTCCCAAAAGAGAAACAATTCCAAAAATGAATCCCAATCCCACATAACCTTCCATATACTTTGCAAAACCAGACATCGCTTGATAAAATAATACCGTCTCAAAGCCTTCTCTGTACACCGTAAAGAACGAAAGCATAACAAAGATCATTACACTTCCAGTAGTAGTGGCCTGCCAGACTTTTGCTTTTACAAACTCCATCCATTTTTTGTGTTCAATTTTGTTTAACACCCAAAAACTAACATAAAACAAAACAGCAGTGGCTGATAAAGCTGCAATTGCTTCAATTAGTTCACGATTGGCACCAGAAATCTCAACAATATATGATGCAATAATCCAAGTTACAGCAGTGGCGCCAAACGCTGCAATTATTCCATAGTAGATGTATTTTTTAAATTGGTTGTTTCTTGAGGCCTCAAGATACGTCATGATGGCACCTAGTATTAGAACAGATTCAAGCCCCTCTCTGAAAATGATTGCAAACGAGGAAGTAAAGGCAATTGATGGTGCCAAAGTTCCAGTGCCGCTAACTATTCTTTCTGACTCGTCTAGATTTCTTTTGATTGCAATGGCTACTTCTTGGACTTTGTCATAATCGGCCTGTTGTTTTATGAGATTTCTAAGCTCAGCAAACTGAAACTCTACTTCTAGGGTGAAATCAGGATCTATTGCTCGTAATGGAATCTCTACAAATTCATAGCTGTCAAGATATGCAGATCTTGCAGAAGTATATGCTGATTGGTAGTCTCCCGACTCATACTGTACTAACATGGCTTGGAGGGTATCTCGTATAAAATCAATCTCGCCTCTTACTCCCGACTTTTCTTCATCACTAGCATCCCCCATCTCCTTCAACTCCTTTACAGATGTTGCATGTGCTAGTCCGGAATCTCCTAGTGACTGAACTTGGTTTTCTGCATCTGCAAGGTCAGGCAAGATGGATTCTTCTAGAAATATTCTAATTCTTTTAGGATCTTGCTGGTTTATTATCATGTCACGAAGCTCCTCTCTCATATCGATTTCTAATGTGTAGAGAAGTTCGGAATCAACTTTTTCAATATCTGCCTCAAGATATTCAAAATTCTCCAGATATGCCTCTATTGCCAATTCTTCGGCAGCAGCATAGTCTCTCTTGTCTAATGCAATCAGTAATTCTTGATATAACTCTCTAATAGTTTCATACAGTTTTTGTTTGTCATAAATTACTGTTTCAGTTCCTATCAAGTCTCTGCTTATTGCTGTAATGAGAGTTCCAACAGAGAGAAAACTATCTTTGTTTTTCACTTTGTCTTTGAGCTCAGTCATAAATGATTCAATTTCCAATGTCAAGCGTTCATCATAATTCGCTTTTTTGAATAATTCACTAGAAAGATTTACCAGATTCACCGAGAGTTTGTAGAGAGATGGATCATTTTCACTCATTGCCACTTGGTACTGCTCATCTACTATTGCAAGAACTTGTGCTGATGCTTTTCCGTAGTCAGGAGAATTGATTTCATATTGCTCTAATAGATTTTTTACAGATGATATGTCTTCAAGTAATTGTTGTGATTCAGTAATGCCTATTCCATTATGAATGTCTAAAAGCATAATGTGAATTTCATCGGTAATTTCAGAGTTTGATTGTCTTAGTGTCTGTAATTGTAAAGGAAAAAATTCTGTTGGTATTTTTGATAGTTGGGCTGCTCCATCCATATTTTCATTTTTTATCTCTTCTGCAACCATGTCAAGAAAAATTATCAATATTTCTGAGGTAAACAAAGCAGATGTGTCAGCATCTGAGGATTGGGCGAATATTGGAAAACTAGGAACTAAAGTCACTGCAAGCATCAAAACAAAAAAAATCCGAGCATGTTTTGAAAGTAACAAGATATTTTAAAAATTCCGATGAACTTTATTTAAAGCAGATAATAATTCTAAAGGTTTGGAATCACTGCATTTTATTTAGTAAGAGCACATTTCGACCACGTGAAAGTACGATAATTGAAGCAACTGCAACAAACAAGACAAGTAGTGCAATTGTCCCAAACTCTGGAACTATCTTCTTGGCTTCTGTAAGGTCTATCAAAATCATATCAATTTGGTTGTCAACTGAGTCCGGAGATGCATTGGACTTTATCATATTACGTAACTCCTCTCGCATATCGATCTCTATTTTTTCCATTAAATCATGATCAACTTCGCCAAGAGGACCCTCGACAAATTCATAGTTGTCCAAGTAAGCTTGGCTAACTAGATCAAAGGCTATCTGGGTATTGCCTGCGCGATACTCTTTTTTGGCCTCATTTAACAGGCGCTCAATTTCTACGATATGTTCTACAGTGTCTGTTTGGACAGAGCCTCCTGCCAAGTTTTCAAGGGTTGCAATGCTGTTAATGCCTTTACCTACCAATATACTGACCTTGTTTGGATTATCTTTTGATGTTACAACTTTGTCAATCTCTTTGAGATTGTTTTCTAGTGAAAGTGTATCTGAATCAGATAATTCCTTGAATGTCATTTTGTTTTGATTGAAGATCTCGGTTGCTTTTGCCAAAAATACTACTGTCTCATCATATTCTTCTTGATCAACAATTTTTCCATCTTTAACTGCATCTGTATACTCTACCTCGACTAAACTTAATCTGTCCTTAATTCCAGATAATGCCAAACCTGTCTCAGAGGTGTTTCCTCCTTCATATTCTCTAATGATGAGCTCCGCTTCTTCTAAAATATGTTCCATCTTTACTTTCATTTCTTGTGCAGATTTTCCACTCATAGTGACTTCAATTGCCTCCTCCATTTCATGTAATAACTTGTTTGCAGTTTCTGCTCCAAGTTTTTCCTCTATAGATGGGTGAAGAGTACGGTAATAGTACAGTCCTTCATATGTGAACTTTTTTGCATCTTTGATGTTTCCCTCATCCAATGCAGCAATAGCTTCCTCTAGTTCTTCTATTGTTTTTAGCTTAAAGATTCCTAAAAGTTCTTTGGTGATGGCAGGACTATTTGTAGATAACAGCGAATTATCAGACTTTATCTGTGCCAACAAAGAATTTGCAGTGTATTCTTTTTCAGAGATTTTGAATTTCTTTTCCATTACATCATACCAGTTAAGAAATTCAATTGAATCATTCTTTTCTATGGCAGATTCCATTTTCATAAATGCAATCTTGTAAATTGTTTTGTCTATTATTTGTCTATTGAGAGATGCCTTTTCAACATCTCCAGAACTATGATTTGTTTTAATGTCTTTAAATGCAGTTTCGATTAGAGTATCACTTTCAACATCTACTTTTACTGCAGCATTCTTAAAACTAGACACGTAAATGGATTGAGCATCACCAACATGAGACAAAGAATCTGTGACCGTTAATGCCTTTTCCCCATCAGAAAGTGATGATTTGATTGAGTTCCAATCATCCCCAAGACCTGCAGAAAATACAAGTGGGACACCACTTACAAGCACGAGTGTCATTAATCCAAAAAAGGTAAGTTTATCTTGTTTATTCAACATCGAACTGACTATACATGAAGTATTAGAATCATCAGGTGATTCTTGATTTTTAGAATAAAATATTGAAATTGTTGTAAATTGTTTTTAGTTTTTGGAATAAAAGTTTGGAATCATAGACTGCTGTATAAGTTAGAAATATTCACCGTAAAACGTGGTTACCACCAAAAATAGCAAGTGGGATACAAATAAGAAAATTTCATCCAGATAAATAAAATGACGTTTTTTTCATCATGTCTTGTTCGATTAAAATATTCATTTATGACATTAATGACATCTCGAGGACTGTTTTCAAGTTCAAATGAATAATACATTACATTCCATTTGGGAACTATTTGTAATACTTGCTGTATCTCCAGTTTGACCAAAGTTGTTTTTTCTACTTGTCTAGGACCTCTTAAAGAATACACAAAATCTTAAGTTGAAATGTTTGTCTAATTCTAGGATCTCATTTCAAGTTAGAATCTTTCCAAGAAATTATCTGAGGATCATTTTCTATAGCCGTCTCATCTTTCCACCACGGGTTATATTCTAAAAGCTCACTGGCAGACATGTATTATGAACTGCCAGGTTCTTTATAAGTAAGATCATATATACTGCCAAGAGCTTTATAAATAAAAAAACTTTCACTGCTAATTTGGCCATAAGAAATAATTTTCCGGGCGATATTTTGCAATATGTTTGATGCCTATAAATCAAAACTATTTTAGATTCATCATTTCATACAACATAAAAAAATCTGAACAAAGATCAATATCTTAATTTTATAATATTGCTGATTAACATATTGATTCAAGACTCTAAATGAAAAAATAATATGAATTTGTTTAATAAAATTCCTTTAATCTTCTAACCGTGTTATCGAATTTTTAACAAAATCTTTTCATAAATTTTAGAAGTCTTTCCCTCTGACCGATTCTTTTGGATATACCACAACGTAGATTTGTTAATTCCTAATTCTTTTCTCTCCTGATTAGTCATATTCAATAATTTCTCCCTTAACTCTATACTGTCATTTCTTTCAATTTTGATTTTAGGAATAACAAAATCAAATTCTTTCTTATTATCTATAATGAAATTAGACAACTGTTGCAAATTATTCTGTAAGATAACATGATAAGAATAATTCTTACCATTCTTGTAATTGTATCGGACATTAAAGTTTGAATTAATTTTCTCTATCAATAATTTAGCAATATCTTCTCCTAACTTAGTATGATAGTTTTCAGTAATTATAAAATCAGAATTTTTGATCTTCTTTTCTTCCAGTAATTGAATTACAGATATGTCCATTAACCATCTAAACAATTCTTGTATATCATACACCAACGGAGTCCTACTTTGATTAATCTCGTACAGGAATCCAATGGAATAATCTGAATCAATTGAGTTGATTCTCTTTCTAATTCTAAAATAGCATGACCATAATTGAGTAATGCGATCTTGTCTGATACATTATAGAGTTTCACTTTCAATGAACCGTCTTATCATCCCCTGTCTTACATTGACCTCTGCTTCTAGTTGCAAAATAGATTACGTGTTAATCTTTTTTTGCCTTTTCATAGCCCTTCTTTGCAGCATCTTTTGTACCCTCATATCCTTTTGTACCAAGTTCAGTGCCTTTCTCGACACCTTTTTTGCCAAGATCCACCCCTTTGTCTGCTCCCTTCTTGCCTATCTCGCTGCCTTTCTCTATGCTCTTCTCTGCAGTGTCTTTTAGTTTCTTTAGAAAACCCATGACATACAGTGATATGATTTACTGATAAAGTTTTGCCAACTTTTTGTATAAAATTATTTGTTAATTCGCTCTATTCTGATCTTTTCTGGAATGTTTTTTGTGACTTTCTCAACGACAATCTTCAGGTTGTTGATTTCAAGCTTGTCTCCTTCCTGGGGTATGTCTTGCAATCTCTCATGGAGCAGGCCGTTAAGAGTGCTATAGTCATCGCCTTCAGGCAAATCCACTTTGAATATCTCATTGATTCGCTCTATCTCTATTCCGCCGTTTGTCTCAATCGTGTTCTTGTCTATGACATAATGATCAGCTTTTGGGGATGCGTCTGTCTCGTCTTCAATATCGCCAATAATCTCCTCAATCAGATCTTCCAAAGTGACCAATCCTTCCACCCCTCCGTGCTCGTCTATCACTATGGCCAGGTGCGTCTTTCTTCCCTTCATCTCTTTTAGCAATGAGCTGACCATCTTCTCTTGAGATACAAACACAGGATCCCTTGAGACCTGTTCCAATGTCTTCATCTTGTTGTCCAGCTCCATCTCTTTTAGGACGTCTTTGACATGAATGAATCCGATGATGTCGTCGTTTGTCTCCCCAAAGATAGGGATTCTGGAATGGACGTTTTGGTTGATTAACGGCAGTGCCTCAAACAGCAGCATCTTTGCAGGAAGCGTGAACATCTTTGTCCTTGGGGTCATTACGGTTCGGATTACCGTATCATCAAACTCCAATGCGCTGTGAACAAGGTCGCTCTCGTCTTTTTCCAGCGCCTTATCTGCCAGCCCCTGCTCTACAATCCCCTTGATCTCCTCCTCTGTTATTGGAGGCGAGTGGTAGCTGCTTCCAGTCAGATTTACCATGCTCTTGGTGATGATTTCAAACAGCTTTACGACCGGCCAGAAGATATAGCTAAAAACAAGCAAGACGCGCGCAAATCGTAACGCAATCTTTGTGGCATTTGCATTGCAGTATGTCTTTGGGGTTATTTCGCCAAAAACTAAAATCAAAAACGTCATCACACCTACGGCTATTCCCAACCCGTCATTTCCAAAAATTCTCATTGCAATGCTGGTGGCAAATGCCGATGATCCTACGTTGACAAGGTTGTTTCCCAAATTCACACTGGACATCATCCATCCGGGATTGTGTTTTAGTTTGTATAGTGCCTCAGAGCCTTTTACTTTCTGTTTTCGCAATTGATTGACTTTGGAGCTTCTTGTCCCAACCAAGGCCACCTCTAGGCCGCTGAAGAATCCGGACAGTCCTATCAATATGGACAATATTGCAATTTCAATCCAAAGTTCTACCATGACATTCTCCCAGAACGTTTCTTAAAATTAAGATAATTTCTCATTTAGTATTCTTGCACCATCTTTTGGTTGTAATATTTCTGAAGATCAAGGATTTAACTCTTAATGTTCTAAATAAGATGCCCAAAACCAACCATGCCTGGAATCATGTCTTTGGAGGAATTGCAAACCTGTTTTGAGGGTTCTGATGGTATTCTACTGGCAGCATTGCATCTTTTTGTCTGCCCGTAAGGATTCCTACTACCACGTCATCTTTTTTGATGATGCCTTGGTTCATCAGCTTCTTGATCCCGGCAACGGAAGCCCCTGATGCCATCTCGCAATCAAACCCGTTCAGACCTACAACTGACATGCCATCCAACATCTCTGAGTCTGAAACGGTGGTTGCAACGCCATTGGAAAACTCTAATGCGCGTAGGCCTTTTAAGATGTTTGCAGGCCTTCCGATCTGAATCGCAGTTGCCTTGGTTTTTGGCCTCAAGCCTTCCTTGTCCAAGTGATTGTAATATCTTGAAATTAATTCCGTATTGGGGGCTCCTTTATTCCATCTGAGTTTCTCGCCTTCAAACGCCCCGTTATACAAATCAGACAAAGTGCTTGCGCCTTCAGAATTTATGACTGCCATTCTTGGAATTTTTTTGATCCAGCCCCATTCATGCAATTCCATCAATGCTTTTCCGCAACTTGAAATGTTTCCCAAAGCTCCTCCCGGATAAACAATCCAATCCGGGACTTCCCAGTTAAGGTACTCCAATGCTCTAAACGGAATTGTCTTCTGCCCCTCAATTCTAAATGGATTGACAGAGTTTACCGTATACCCTTCACGGTTTTGCGCATCCTCTAGTGACTGTTTTAGCGCATCATCAAAATTCCCGTCAACTTGTATTATTTGAGCTCCAAACTGATATGCCTGACTTAGCTTTCCTGGAGCAATTTGTCCTGCGGGAATGTACACGTCACAGTTTATTCCCTCATTTGCTGCAAACATGCCTGCTGATGCCGAAGTGTTCCCTGTTGATGCACAGACGATTTTTTTTGCCCCGACCATTTTTGCATGTGTGACTGCCGTTGCCATACCGTTGTCCTTGAAAGACCCACTTGGGTTGTATCCTTCAGGCTGTAGCCACAAATTGTTGTTTGATATTCCTACAAACCCTGCAACTTTTGACATTTGGTATGGCTTTGACTGTCTTCCCTCTGCACCATCAAGCGATACAAGATATCTTGAGCATTCTTCTAGGTTCTCAGTATCAATCTGACAAAAATTCAACAACTCTCTAAACCTCCAAACACCGCTTTCATTGAAAATACTGCCTTGAGGATTTCTTCTGCTGTAAAAAACTTCTTTTAGTGTCACTGGAGGTTTGTTCTTGTATTTTACATCTAACAGGTGGCCCTTCTCACATTGTACGTTTGTACTTTCAATTGAGTACTCTAACCCACACTGAGGGTCAATACACTTTAGAAAAGCATCACCTTGCATTGTCATATGCCTGATTTGTGATAATTTAAAGCAAATGTGCAATTACACAACCCAGTATGTTCTCCCTAAACTATAGATTGGATAAATCTTGAAATTTTTTTTATGGTTACTTATAATGAGCATCTCAAAAACATCCTCTTTCAGGTATTGTCTTCTTATCATACTCTCAGGGAAATCAAAGACAATCCTGGAGATCTTGAGATTGTCAGGAAGGAATTGCTCAAAATTAATGGATTCATTAAAGTAATAACTAACAATATTGATTCAAAAAATATACAATCTTCTGACTTTAAGCCACTTCAATCTAAATTCAGGCATTATTTAGAAAATTATTTCTTTGAAAAAGAAATCGAAACAATGACTCCTTTATACTCAAACGATCTAGACAGGGTAAAAAATATGAGATTGAAGATACTTGAATCCCTTGAGGACAAAAAAATGATGGATGACGTTGGAGACATGATTGAAAAAATATGACTGATGAGAAAAAATGCGTTTTGTGCGGATGTAAAGATCACAGGTTATTTGGTTGCTTTAGGCACATCTCAAAGCAATGCACTTGCCATAATCAAAATAAATGACTTTTCAAAACTATTTTGCTTTAGTACCTGATCTTACATGGAAATTTAAACAGCATTTGCATTCTTTTTCCAGACATTCCGATTCATTATGATGAACACAAATTCCGCATTGGCAGTTTTTTGACATAGTAATGCTAAATCTTGTTTATAATATAATTTATTCACTGATTTTTTATGAGTTTAAAGTCAAATGATGTTATTTTTTAGATTTAGATTTCTTTACGGGCTTTTCTTTTTCCTCTAGCTCTTTTTTGATTTCATCTGCTTTATTATCCACTGCTTTGATGATCTCTTGAATTATGCCGTCAAGATCACTGTCTTCTGCCTGGGGTTCCAAAGTATTGGCAATCTCATTAATTGTGGTTGAAATCTCTGAACTCACATCCTCAAAACTTTCAGGATCCTCGTATGCCGCATTATATAGATCTTTTAGATTATTTACATGGCTAATAACTTGCTCAGTTAACACTATCTTGTAATTAGTACCGTTTACATCAAATTCTTTTGAACTCATACCTGTTTTTGAATTTCCTTTGTTTATAATGTTTTTCAGAACTGTTTGCATCAAAAATGGGATCTTAATGTCTTTTTGATACCTCCAAAAAACTCAATTCTTTTTGCCAATACATGAAAAAGAAATGACGGGTTTCAAAGAATTTGCGTTAAGAATAATTCTTAAAATTGGATATAATCCAGTGCTGAAGCATCACTGATCAATCTTGTATGTTTTGATCCTACCACATAGCCGTTTTTTATGTCTCCTGCAGGAATCCATCTGTTTGTTGATGAATAATGTCGTTTTTCGGCTAATTCTCGCTCTATTGACTCTATGTCAAATTCAGCCTCTTCTACCTCCTGAGTTGTAAGATGTTTTATTGTTACAAGAATTTTTGTTACTTTCACCCTGTCACCAAACTTCCATTTTGATACGGGATTTTCATCTGAAACTTCTAGTACCTTGATCTTCATCTGTTTTTTACCAAAAGCATCATGGCTGATCAGTACCCTTTCATCGGTAAATTCTTCAAAACTTATTCTGGAGTTGACTTCCGCATCCGAAACTGTCTCTAATAATGATTCCACACTCTTGTCAATTGATTCTATGTTGACGTTGTCTTCAGGCATGATTACTATCTACCCTTATCCTTAAAAAACAATTTGAATTTCTGATTTAGTTAGGCACTATGTCGTTGTTTTGTCTTAAATGGCATCAGGCATTCCCTAAGAAAGACTTCTTTTCTTGCCCCGTTGATTTTTGCAAAAAATCTGCCCTCATATGTACAAACACAGTCTGTAATATCTAGTGATTCGTCCCATATCTTGAAAAACTCTCTCAATTCTCTTCCCTCGTACTCTCCGTTGCCTATTCTTTTTTTTGAAAGAAACTTGAACGCTAAAATCACGTTTCTTTTTTCATAAATGTCAAATGTCTTAATCCATGACAGGCATCGCTCTATTTGATCTGCAGGTACAGGAAGGGATGTGCTAGTGCCAGATTTTGCTTCAATTGTAAATATTGTACTGTTCTCTGTATTTACAGCCAACACATCAGGCAGTGCAATGCTTGGAGAGCCTAATCTGAATGCCTTCCAACTGTCCGCACTGTTGAACCGTTTGACTATTGTGTCTTCCCACTGGTATCCTCTTTGCCTCCTTGTTCTGGCAACCTTCTGGTTGTTGGTTTTAGATTTCTCTGTGACCTTGGCTTTTGATATTGTCAATGATCTGGCTTTTACTCTCAACGATCATCTACCATTGTATTGGATATAGTAAAGTGGGTAATTATACAATAACTCAACAAAATATTAGAAAATAGTCATACATATCTCAACATTTTTAAAATAATTAAAACAAACGCACCATAATTCAGAAATGAATTTCGGTGGCTGTTGTCAATTCAACGATTCTGAAGTCATCGAACAATATTGCAAATCAATAAAATGTCTGTGTTTTGTTTGATTCTGTATTGGATGAGGTGATCATTGAAAAGTTGATGGCCAAACGTGACCTTTATCTTTACACTCTGAAACATCTTGATTTTCAAATTTTGACTGAATCTGCTTTGGAAGAGAGTGATGACTCTGAGAGATCAAAAGCATCTGTGATTTCTGAACTGAAAAAAATAGAACAAGAAATTGCTTTTCTGTTGTCTGAAGAGTCTTGATTGACAGTGAGTTTATCAAACCCATCTGACTGACAATTTGCATGCTTGAGGATCTTGTTGTCAATTTGGCTAATGTAAAACAGAGTTTTGCAAGAAACTATTCCGGCAGCGCACATATTCAAGAGGTACTCCCATCATCTGCCTCAGAAGAATTTCCAATAGATGAGAATCATTTGCAATTGCTACATGATTTTGCTCAGAAAAACCCAATCTACTTTAACTCGTTTGAAGAAATTATTTCTGGTATACCATGTGTTGTTTATGAGGGGGACATTAACGAATACTGGCTAAACAGCATCAAGCACGGATCTAGCTGCCAGCCGTTTTATCCTACATGGATAATGTCCGCATATGTAATGACGTCAATTGCAAAAGCGTTGGGATATGATGAACTGATAGACATTGGCTCAGGCGATGGCAGAATCGCATTCTGTGCAAATCTTCACGGATTTCATTCGTATAGTGTGGAAATAGACGAAGGTCTGGTGGAATTGCAGAACAGCATATGCAAAAAAACAAATCAAAACTTTAACCCTGTTTGTGCAGACGCACTAGAGTTTGATTATGACGGCCTGGGTCTGAACCGTCCAATTTTCTTCATAGGGGGACTGGCCCAGATGGGCGGGGACATCTTGGCAACCAATATCGTCAGCAAGATAAATTCAATCTTAAATCTAAAGCACAAAACTGGCATTGTGTTTGCAGGCACTGACTCAAAAAGAAGCCTTTCAGGCAATTTGGCCAACGGGGGTTGGAGTGATCTGATTCAAAGGCACGGTCTAAAAGTGGTAGATACGGTTTCCCTGCCGACTGTTTGGACATTTGATCAACTGACTGACACTCCCTACATCTATACAAAATTCAACTGACCTGGAAGAAATAACTTCCATTGGAGATCCCGCATTTTGACATTCTTACTTTCTTGCCGATTTCTGGTTCTTCTAAGGTTCTTGCCAACACCCTGACATTTTTCTCGAATTCAACCAGGCAAAAATACTCGTTGTTTTGTTTTGAAAACTCTATGATCTTGCCCTCATACTCTTTTTTTCTTAAACTCACCGGGCCAAAGCACTGGTTGCAAAATTCCGACGGAGGCCAAATGACTCTGTCGCATGATCTGCATTCAGGGATGAAAAACTCCCCCTTTCTTAACTCTGCTTCAAAACTCATTTTTCCAAAACCAACACGGTCGAAGAAGTCGCTGCTGCTGACATGTTATGGACTAGCCCTGTTCGTACGTTATCTAACTGCCGTTTGCCCGCATTTGACCTGAGCTGCTGAGTGATCTCTATGGTTTGTGCAATGCCTGTTGCGCCAAGCGGATGACCGCATCCAATTAACCCCCCGCGTGGATTGATTTTGCAGTTGTTTGTAACATATAGATCCTTTACCATGTCAGTGCCTTCACCTGGCTTGGAAAAATTAAGTGCTTCTAGTGCCATCGGCTCACAGACTGAAAACGCATCATGTATTTCTGCAACGTCTATTTCTTTGATGTCTTTGTCTGCCATTTTTAAGGCGTTTTTTCCTGCAATTGCAGTTGATTCCATTGAACTCAATGACATGTTTTTTGTAAAACTTGCAGATATCGTTTTTTGCCCAATGCCTGTTATCCATACTGGCACATCTGTAGTCTTTTTTGTGATTTCTTCAGACGCAAGAATAATTGATGCCCCTCCAGTACATGGCCTTGAGCAGTCCAACAGTCTCAGATCATCTGTTAGTTTTTTGGAATTGATCACCTCTTCTACGGTGTATGTTTTGTTTGATAGGGCATTCGGATTTTTTTTAGACTGCATGTGATTTTTTACGGAAACCAATGCCAGCTGTTCCTCCGATATATGATATTCTCTTTTGTATGACTTTGAGAAGATAGATGCCCAAAATACCGGATGCTTGAACTCTCCTCTGGAATTGTCCCATTCTAATACCTGTCCAGGACTGTCATATCTCTCGGCTCCTGCAACAAGGACCATGCTTGCTAGTCCTGATGCAATGTATGAATAAGCTGAGACTATTGAGTTTGTACCGGAATTGCATAAGCTTTCAACAGTGTGCGCGATTTTTGGCTGAATCCCCATCATCTCAGACAGTATTGGCGACAGATATTTTGAATTGTTGTTTGTAGATATCAGGACCGCATCGATATCATCTTTCTGAATTTTGGGGTTGTCAAGAAAAAGATCTTTTGAAGAGTCTGCTAAAACCGATTCTATCTTTTGATCATTTTTTGTAAACGGGGAAACCCCGCATGCAATTATCCCCACCTTGTTCATGTCATCCCTCAAAAAATGTGCTCTTGAATAATTTGAATGATTCTGACGTGTTTCCTACAGGATTGAACTGAATTATCGGCAAGTCTATTCCGGCATCTGTGAATCTCTTGAATTGCTTCTTGCATTCGTCCGGGGTTCCAGATATTGCAAGGGATTGCAACATGTTGTCTGTGACAAACTCGTGGTTTGATTTGAATCCTGACTTCTTGAATTCGTCTAGTATGTTTTCGGTTTCTTTTTTGAATCCGTTTCTTGCTAAAAAATCCCGGTACACTTTTCCAACAGAGACGTAGAAAGCAACAGTTCTCTTTGCTCGCTGAATTGCAATATCCGCATCTTCAGACACGCAGGTAATCAGCTGGCAGGTCACGTCTATCTTTTTTGCTGACTGCATCTTACTGATTGTCTCTTTCATCTCGTTTATCGGTCTTAGGTAAAAGATTACGCCATCCCCTATTTCCCATGCCAGGCTGATCATCTTCTGGTTGACTGCTGCCATATAGATTGGGATGTGATTTCTTTTTGGTTTTATCAATAATGTGAAGTTTTTTAAATTAAATATCTCGCCGTCATAATTGACTTGTTTTCCTGACAATGCCAGTTTAATTATCTCCACATATTCTCTCATTCTTTGTAACGGGTTTTCAAATTTGTATCCATGAAAAGTCTCAACTATGGGCAAACTGCTAGTACCAAGACCTAAAACCAATCGCCCGTCTGATAGCGTGTCTACGGTTGCAGCCCCCATTGCTATTGTGGACGGGCTTCTTGAATAGATGTTGATAATGGATGAGCCTATTTTCTGAGCGGTTGTCTTGCTTGAGATTGCGCTTAGCATTGAAAAATTCTCCATTCCCCACGTCTCAGGAATCCAAATCGTATCCACGTTAGTCTTTGAAAGAATCTCTGAGCATGATATCACCTCGTTTACTGAGAGAAGTGAGCCCAAACTGCATGCTATGCGCATAAAAAACCTGACACACACTGCATATTCTAGTGTTCTGTTTTAGCAATGAGTTAATTTTGATTGAGGATGAGTATTATCCGATCAAACGAAACACATAACGCATGAGCGAACAGGAATCCGCAAAAAAACCGGTAACTGAGGGGTTTTGGAATGACGCGACAAAATATACCTTATTTAGCAAAGACGAGCCGTTTGTTGAAGAGGTGGCATACATGATGGTCACACTGCACAGGACCGGCGCATAAAACTTACTTTATTATTTTATCAATTTCCAATGCGCATTCCTCGATGTCTTTGAATGAGTCGATCGAATACCATTTCACGTTTTTAAATTTCACAGTCCGCAGCTTCCCTCTTTTGGCATAGTCTGGAAAGACCATCTTCTCGATGTCTCCCTTGTCTGGCATGTCATCTAGCATCTCTTTGTTTAGATGATAGATTCCGGCATTCATCCATAAATCGGGAATCTCTTTTTTTTCTTTAAATTTCATAATCTTGTTGTTTCTTGTCTCTAAAATTCCAAACTTTGTTCGCAGTTCAATTGCAGCCACCGAGTTTTCCATTTTGATTAATTTTTTTAAATCCAAGTTAGTAATCGTGTCGCCATTTAGAACAAAAAAGGATCTGTCATCAATCATTTTTCCTGCTTTCTTAATCGCACCGCCGGTTCCTAGGGGTAGTTTCTCAATTGAATATTTTATTTCAAGCCCTAGCTTCCTTGTAATCAAATAATCTTCAATCATCTCCTGCTTGTATCCGGTGCAGATGATCACCTCGTCAATTCCGAATTTTTTCAAATATTTTATCTGCCATTCAATGATGGGGATGTTTTTTATCAGTACCAGTGGTTTTGGAACATCGTCCGTGATGGGCTTTAGCCGTTTGCCTCTGCCGCCTGCCAAAATTATTGCTTTCAACAAACCACCTTGATTTTTAGGCTATATGAAAATTCTTAAACCAAATATCCTGCTGTACGCAATTGCCTGTTGTTATGACTTGTCTTTTTCTTGGGCCTCGACAACGTCTTGCATCTTCTTTGCAAACTCGTTGTATATTTTTTCAAGATCTTTTAGGGGCATTTCTATGCCCAAGAGTCTCATGGTTTTGTTCCATGATTCGATATACTTTTCATCATCCAGTCCCTTTCCAAGCGTCTCTGCTATGGAGTTGACTCCTTCCGTTTTTCCTAATGAGTAGATTGCCAATTCCCGATCAGTCAGCATGTCTAATCACTTTCTGTCAAATAGTAATGCAGTTCGGTATAGCATTCTACGCAATATTCCTCAAAATTTGTATGATCACAATCGTATACTTTTTTGACGTTATTTTCGCATTTTGCACAAGTTGGCATGACTATCATGCAAATGATTTCTTTATTTTTATTCCGCCTAGTACTGAGATCACGATTCCTATCGCGATTAACGCGCCGCCTTCCCCAATCATTCTTGCAGCGTTTTCTGACTCAGCCATGCTGGTCACAGACATTATGCCGCCAATAATGATCAGCACTCCTGTAATCATCAACATGATTCCAAGTCCTTTGAAAGGAGGTTTTTTAGACATGAAGAATGCGATAAATGATAATATTATTGGAGGCATCCCAAATCCTATCCCTCTTGTCATGGCGTCAAATGGTAAAAATCCATTACCTGCGCCGCCTCCGCCAGCCATCACATCGGCACCATAAATCACTAAAAGAATAATCGAAATCCCAGACAATACATGCGGCAATGATACCATGATTTGATTTATTTTTCCTCAACTAATAAAGGTATTATCTCAGCGTTCTGGAAAAACCTAATTTATGAAATAGGCTTTACGTTAACTTTTTCTTTGAGTGTCTCGATCTTTGCAAGTAATTGCCTCACAGTTTCATTGTTGCTGGCAACCAAATTAAAGTGCCCTAATTTTCGCAGCGGTTTTGAAACCTCTTTTCCATACATTTTCAGATAGACATTTGGCTCTGCAAGATCAATCGGACGGTACTTTCCTTCAAATGACTTGGAACCCAGTATGTTGTACATGATTGTTGGATGTAACAGTCTTGTGCTTCCCAGTTCCAGTCCCAAAATTGCTTTTAGATGCTGTTCGAATTGGGACGTTTCACTTGATTGTAGCGTATGGTGTCCTGAGTTGTGGACTCTTGGGGCAATTTCGTTGATGATGATTTCGTCGTTTTTTGTCACAAACATCTCTATTCCAAACACTCCTGCACCTTTTAGAACCGTCATCGTCTTGTTTGCAATCTGCTCTGCATTTTTTGAAATCTCTTCTGTCACCCTTGCAGGAGCTATCGTTAGCCGTAGAATGTTGTCTTCATGGATGTTCTCAACAAGAGGATATGTCTTGATTTGGCCTTTTGTGTTGCGTGAAGCTATCACTGATACCTCCATCTTAAACTCGACAAATTTTTCTAACAACAGATTCTGTCCTTTAAAATAATCAAACGCGTCTTGGATGTCCTCCTCGGAATTTATCTTGAAGTTTCCCCTTCCGTCATATGCATCTCTCCTTGCTTTCAATAATGCAGGATATCCAAACTCTTTCAGGCCTGCTTGGATGTCATCGATATTTTTAACCTCGATGAATTTTGCGACTGGTATGTCGTTTTCTTTTAAGAATGATTTTTGCAACAACTTGTCTTGGATTATTTTTAGCGTCTCCGGAGACGGGTTTATCTCCGCATTCTTCTCAACAGATTTTAAAACATCGCTATCTCCTGACTCGATCTCATATGTTATGATGTCTGACTTTTCCGACAGTTCTATGATGGCATCCTTGTCCTTAAAATCCGCCCTGATCTGTTCTGCACCTGCTTGTGATGCCGGACAGTTCTCCGCAGGATCCAGCACGATTATTTTTGAAATGTGTTCAGGCATCTTCCTTGCAGCCTCCGTTATCATCATCCCTAACTGACCGCCTCCTATAATTCCAAGAACCTTTGCCATTACAAAAAGCCGAACCTTGGATTAAAAAAATCTAATGCTGGTCTCAAGATATTTTTTCTAATAGTATTATTAATTACTCTCTAGTTTTTTCTATTGTCATGGCGTATTCTAAAAAGCCCTTGGTAGGGATAATCATGGGATCAAGCTCTGACAGCAGAATAATGCAAGGGGCATCAGAAATTCTAGACGCATTCAGCGTCAGACATGAGGATCAGATAGTGTCTGCACATAGAACCCCTGCAAGACTGTCAGAATATGCCAAGCATGCTGAAAAAATGGGGTTTAAAATAATTATTGCAGGTGCTGGCGGAGCCGCACACTTGCCTGGGATGATTGCATCCCATACCGTTATCCCGGTCATCGGGGTTCCAATCTTGGTCTACAATGACAAACAACTTGAAAAAACAGACACCTCAAAATTCTCGGCATTTGGCGGACTGGATTCTTTACTGTCTATTACTGAAATGCCCTCAGGTTCGCCCGTAGTTGCAGTTGGAGTTAACAAAGCTGCAAATGCCGGAATCTATGCTATGAAAATACTTGCAAACGAATTTCCAGAACTAAAAAAGAAACTTGTACAGCATAAGCTAAGTCAGCATGATTCTGTCATGAAAGAATCTGAGCAACTAAAAAAAGAAGGACTGACAAAATTTGCCAAAAGGAAATTCAATTGACTCAGGTCAATAACGAGAATTGGATGTTCTTTTTTCTCAATGCCTCAATCAGTGACAGTGCTTGTTCCTTGCCCTGAGTTTCAAGACTCAGTGTCACTCCTGCGGAGCCTGCATTGATGTTAGAGCTAAGCCTGTCGTGAACAACCTCCACGATGTTTGCATTTGCAAAAGTTATCTCATCTACAATCTCTTTGAACGCTCCCGGTCTATCTGGCAATATGATAGAGAGCTTCAGTAGCCTGCCCATCGCAGCCAGGCCCTTGTCGACTATCTGGCCTAATAGATACATATCCACATTACCTCCTGCAAGAATAGCTATTACTTTTTTCCCCGGGGATGGCTTTTTTGAAATTAAATATGCCAAACTGACGGCACCTGCAGGTTCAACTACAAACTTCATCCGTTCCATTAACAGAAACATTGCTTTTGTAATCTCAATGTCATCAACTAAGACAATATCGTCTATCAGTTCCTTGATTATTGCAAACGTAATCTGTCCTGGAATTTTTACAGAAATGCCATCTGCTATCGTTCTTCCTCCACCACTGGTAGTTATGGAACCTTTCTTAACTGACTCATACATTGAAGGGAATGATCTTGATTGTACACCGATTACTCTGATTTTTGGGTTTTTTTCTTTTATTGCAATCAAAGTGCCTGCAGCCAAGCCTCCGCCGCCAATTGGGACATACACTTCATCCACATCTGGCAAATCTTCCAAGATTTCAAGACCTATGACTCCTTGTGCTGCTATGATCTGAGGATCATCAAATGCATGTATCATGGTGGCTCCTGTCTCTTTAGCTATTTCTCTTGCCTTTGCCGATGACTCGTCATAATTTACCCCCTCTAGTATCACGTCTGCCCCATACCCTCTGGTTGCGGCAACTTTTGCAGGGGATGCATTTTTTGGCATCACGATGGTACATGAAATTTTTTCCAATGATGATGCAAACGCTACTCCCTGTGCATGGTTTCCTGCAGATGCGGCAACTACTCCGTACTTTTTTTCATCGTCTGATAATGATTTAATTTTGTAATATGCGCCTCGAATTTTAAATGAGCCTGTTTTTTGCCTGAACTCTGCTTTCAGGTATACGTCTGATCCTGAAAGGTCGCTAAATACTGGTGAGTGAATCAGAGGGGTTTTTTTTATCTCATCACCACGTAACAGGTTTGCCTTTACCACTTCGTCATATGTTGGGTTCATTGGAAATGTTGCTAGTTAATCGGTGTATTTCAGTTCTTCTATACAAAAATTACATTTTTGGTCAATTTTTATGCTCATCATACTAACACAAATCATGGCAAGTATTGTCCTGACGCAAATGCCTATAACCAATGCGTTCTCTGATTGACAAATTCTTTGTCCTTATTGTTTGAATATTGATTCTAGTTCATCCAGCCTTTTTACAATTCGGCCTTTTACAGAATCCGATATTTTTCTAGGATCAAACAATCCCTCGCGGTTATTATTTTTGATAAACTCCAAATCCAATGTAAATAGACATCCTTCCTCACCTGTAACAAGCCTCGTGTCATCAATTAAAACAGGTGATGTCTGATATGTTTCAATCAATAACGAGTCAAGCTCTTGAAACAATTTTTTCTTTCTTTCAGACAGTTCTTTAAAATTAACGCTAGCTCCTTTTTGTATCTCTTGAAAAATCTTTTCCCTAAACTCATCATTTTCATAAAAGACCTCAAACAGTTTCTGATGATCAAAGTCCTGGTAACCGCTCTCTTTCAGTCTGTTTAAAATAAACTGATCACTGTTATCTGACAATCGTTCCTCTTCATTTTTTGCCAAATCTATGATTTCAGATAATTCTTTTTGGCAATCTATCACTCTTTGATCTGGTTTGTAATATAGCAACACATGGAATTGCAGTGAGACGTGCCCTGATATCAAATAGTTCCCCTCCATTATCTCAAATTTGGTAAATACCCTTCTTAGATCTTCATGATTTGTAATGGATACATCTTGCAATGACCATTTTTCAAGTGACTGGCTGATTTTCTGAAAATAGTCCATCACTTGTTTTGGTTCAAATGTCTTTTGTTCAGTAATAGTTGAATCTCCCAACATGACTTTGGTATCGATCATTTTTGTCAAATCTGTCATTTTTGATAGATACAGTTTTTGAATGACCTCGTTTTTCTGATTCAATGTCTGAATAAAGTCATTGGGAGATCTTGCACCTAATCGCACAAGAGATAACAAATAGTCACTCTCCTTAAACCTTCATTAACTTCTAAATAGATAAAACCATCATTCCAGGCATGACTAAAATTTACTGTGAATATTGTACCGAGTTTATAGTAGAATATTATCATGAAGGTTATAAGGGAAAACGAGGCAAATGTACTAAATGCGGAATAGATTTTCCATTAGAATAAGACTGAGATCAAATGACTGAAAACAAAGATGAGATTAACGACTCCAAAAAATCAAACCCCAGCAGCATGGTCGACATGCTTCTTAGTAAAAACAGTGAAGAGACACTTGATTCGGATACCATGATTCTGGAAACTCAGAAACGAGTTTGGGGAGCTCTGAAAAAAGGCTATGAATACTCAGGTTCCATTAATGAATCTGAACAATTTCTACGAAAAAATGTCTTTTCAAAATTAGATATGGTTGTGCTCTATGTGGATTTGGTTGGCTCTACTACAATGACATTGGAAATGCCTGAAGAAAAAATTGCGATTATCATAAGTTCATTTTCTCAAGAGATGGCAGCAGTGATAAGACAACATCATGGATATGTGTTAAAGTTTGTAGGCGATGCCGTAATAGGATATTTTGTAGCGGAGGAGAACGGATTACTTGCAGCAGATAACGCTGTCAATTGTGCAAAATCCATGATTTCAGTCATTCAAAAAGGAATCAACCCAATTTTGAATCAATACGATTACCCGGATCTAATGGTGAAAATTGGAGTGGATTTTGGACAAAACATAGTGGTGCGTTATGGCGCAGATGTGAGGAACTCCCATGTGGATTTAATGGGACCTGCAATGAACATTGCAGCTAAAATCCAACACATGGCAAAGCCTAACCAGATCCTAATCGGAAATGACGTATATCAAAGAATCCATCCTGCTACCCAAAAAGAATTCTCACAAATTGTTTGGAAGAATAACGAGTGGAAATACAGATCAAGGTTGACAGGTGAAATTTACAATATTTATGAATTCAAGGGATAGTTTAGTCAATTAGACGGTAAATTTGTCTGGACATTCAACATGTTCATAATGGTGCTCAGTGAATTTCTCCTGAACTACATATATTACAATTTTATGCAAGTCTTTTTCCCGTATTTCTTTTTTACAGTTAAGACATGATTTTTTTAGTTCTTCCATATGTATTAGCGATCAAATTTAGGAATCTATAAGGATCTGCGATCAACTCAATTTGAGCAAAAATGATTCAGAATTAACTAACCAGTATATCAAACGACTACGGTAAGCCACAAATATGGCAAATACGGGCAATCTTTGTGGATAATTTAGTCAGAAAGCATCTTGAAGACATCTATGGATTAAACCCAAATATCCCTCACATCGCATTCCAATTTCCCAGACTGCCTCCTGGATTATCAAATCCGATGTTTGGAATACATCAAAACCCGGTGAGAGAACAGTTCTTAAGAAATGCAGATACAATTAATCAGAAACTACAAGGATTTCAACAAATGTATCAGCAATATGCGTCAGGGTTACTATCAATGAGTTCAATGGTCGTTCCTCCAGGACATCCGTTATATTCAAGACAAAACTCTGTTCAGGCACTTCAATCTGAAAAAGATCAACTACTAAAAGAAAATCTAGAACTAAAGAAGAGATTAGAAAAAGAATCAAAGACTAAACTCGGTTAAAATATTCTTTGTCTAAAATTATACATTATGAACCCTTATTAGTTTCAAAAAATTATTTTATTCATGGTAAAAACTCCATCTGATGCATGGAAAGACACTGTAATCAAATATCGAAAACAATGTCAGAGTATACTTCAACTATCCGAAAGCATTAGGTATGCAGGAGTCATTAATGCGTATGGTAGAACTTTAACCGGACTTGTAAAACCTAATCTAAAACCTCTTTTAAAATCAGAACAGGTAAAAAATGAGTTTTTCATTGTTTCCACTTTGATGTCTTTACGAAAGGATACTACTACCACGGTTGGCAAATTAGAGCATGTAATTTTGCAACATGAAAAAGTAATCATATTAATTTTGCAGAAAAATAACGTGATGTTTTATGTTTCAATAGACAGAAAAGAAAAAGACTTGGAGAAGATCATCTCTTTGATTAAGAAGACAATCTAGGCTGGTGTAAATCCTTGATATCCGCTAGTTTGTTGAGCTTTGTCGTCAAATATTGGTTCGAACAGAGAAATCAGATATCCGTCAGGATCTAAAATCACTGCATTCTTACCTGCATCTTTTTCAATAATGTCTCGATAAATGGTGACTCCTTTTGCACGCAGTTCATCCACTGCCGATTTAACATCTCCGACAAGAAACCCTATCGTTATCCCATTTTCAATGGAACTACCAATATGCTGCGCTGTCAGCGATGCTGGATGTAAACTCAATATTGCACCAGTAGTGCCCAAATCCACCCAAGATCTTCTTTGATTTTTAATAGGAAGACCTATGATTTCATGGTAAAACTGTAGGGATTCATCTATGTCTTTAACCGCCAAAATGACATTTCCTACTTTTTTGATGTTCACAGATATACTAACTAGAAGTTCTTTAAATCCATTGTCATTGAATCGCTTGGTGTTGATGGATTTGATAGAATGCTCTTTTTATTGAACTTCAACCATGGTTTCAGTTCTATCTACACCACTAATCTTTTGAATCTGATTTGCTACTTCTTTTATCTGACCTAGCTCACTCACATCAACTATGGCCACTGCATCAAATTGTCCGCTTGTCGGAAAAGAGTCAATTACATGTGGTGTCTTTCTCAATTTAGCAGCTATGAGTTTTTTTGGTGATTTTACCAAAATTATTGCTTTTACCAACCCAAATTGACCTCCACTTCAATTAATGTCTCGGTTGTTACAATGTCCTTGATCTTTTTAAAATCAATCACCATGTTGTTGATCTCATCCATGTTTCCTTGCAACAGAGCACTGATATCTGCCCTACCTGTAACAATCATTATCTGTTTGACAATTTTACGTTTTTTCTTCAAAATTTCAATGACAGCGTCAACCTTGCCAGGTTTAACCGTAATAAGACATAACGCTCTCATAGATTGTATATGTCATAGGATCGGATAAAGATTCCTAATCATATGCTTCCTGTGATCTTGCTTCTTCAAGATATGCACGTCTTTCTTCATTAACTTTTTCTTGATCTATGTGTATATCATCATCCACTATGACAATTCCCATACCTGCATCAGAATCGTCAACTATTTTTTTGGTTTTAGATTTTATTGCTTTACTAGATTTGCCAGGTTTATCTTTTTCTGCTTTGGATGTTTTTTTTGCAGGTGTTTTTTCGATTATCTTTTTTTGAGTTTTTTTTACTACTTTTTTTTCAACCATGAATGTCGAAAATCAAGAGTTAGGGTGACTTTTAAAGATTATGCAAAATAATTTCGGTATTGTTATCAACAAAAAACCCCACTGATAACTCAGTATCTCTCTAAATTATTATATCTAAAACAATTTGATCTAAACCAAAATCTCTGGGCATATATCTTACATCTCATTTTTCTTCATTAGGCAACATCCAACACTGAATGGAATCTTCAAAACTGCATCTATTCCCTCTGTTTACTTAGTTAGATCTGTTGAACAATAAAGAATTTGAATCCTCAGATTATGTCCTATGTCAAAAATTGCATTGATCAAAAATTCAATGATAAATTCATAGACATGTTTAATTCTAACAGTTACCTGATATAATTGAGAATAAGTTCACCTTAACCCCTTGAGTGAGATGCTCTAAAGGAATCTAATCGGGATTTTGCATGGACTTCATTCTCTTCTTTACAATCCAAATCTGGTTGAAACTGTTTGTAATTCTCTTCTGTACAATTTCTATGTTGTTATAATGATTATCACCAACACCATAAGTTATTTTTAAAAATCCAGTATTGTGGAAGTGATTGGTATTGTGTGTTATTGTATATGATTGTGGAAATTTAATTAGTTGGGACTTTTAGTATTTTCATTAAATCACAGTGTTCAAATAATATTGAAAACAAGTTCTAACGTGCCAAGTGTATCTGCCTTTATTCGCTTGATGGTTTTGTTTTGGAAAAATGGAGACGTATTAGAACCCATATTGAAAAAACTACCTGAAACACTTCCAAAAATAGGAGATGAATTGAAAAAAAGCGGAAAATTTGCTTCAGATGCAAGTAAAATGTTAAAGGATGACGGAGGAAACTCCATTAACGCAGAAAATATCTCAAAACAAGTTGCGGCAATGCTTGAGAATACAGAATTCCCCTCGTTTAATATCCCTGCACCGTTTCCACATCACAACCAAGGTTCCAAAACTGCGTTAAGATGGGCTGCATTTACAATTAGGCAGGCAGCAAACTCAATCAAAATTCAAGTCCCAACTGGAATTACCATGAATCCCAAAACCGTAGGAATAGCAGGGTTTACTGTTCCAATTCCTGATGTCGACAAACCTTTAGATCCATATCATATTTCCATAACAAAGGAGGTACCAGATGCACTAAATGATGCAAGTGCGATGTTAAAGACTACCGCAGACATGTTGGAAATGCTTGAATTAAATACCGTTCATCTAGTAAAACAAACTCAAAATCAAATGACTCAACTGGGAGAAACCTTTGGTACTGCAGGAAATCTGCTTTATACAACTGGAAATTATGTTTACTGCGCAGGAAAAATACTTCGTTTAGAACCTTCTTTACCAAATGATGAAATGCAGTGTCCGCCTCCATGATGCAGTTAAAAATAAAAATTCTCAATATTGATTCAGGTGGTAAACCATTTGTATTTTTAAACGATAAAGATGCCGACGAGTTAAACATTACTGCTTCTGAACGTGTGATTGTCAAAGCAAAAGAGAAGGTTACTGCAATAGTCAACATATCTACTTCTATTGAAAAGGGTTTTCTAGGCGTAACCGAAGAAGTTAGGAAGATACTTTCTCTAAAACAAGACATCATAGTAACAGTAGACATTGCACCATTTCCAAAATCACTTCAATTCATCCGAAACAAACTTTCAGGAAAAAAATTGTTATATCCGGAGATACATGAGATTGTACAAGATTTAGTTGATGGCAATCTTAATGAAAACGAAATTTCTGCATTTGTAACCGCACTACACATAGACAAATTAGATCTAGATGAGGCAACAAGCCTATCGCGTTCCATGGTGGATACGGGAAAAACCCTTAGCATTAACAAAAAAGTCATCATTGATAAACACAGTATAGGAGGAGTTCCTGGAGATAAAACTACCCTATTGGTTGTTCCGATAATTGCTTCTGAAGGATTCACCATACCAAAAACATCTTCAAGAGCAATCACATCAGCTGCAGGAACTGCGGATCGTGCAGAAATATTGATGCCCGTGGAATTGACGACAGACAAGATGTTAGAAATACTCAAAAAATCAAATGGGTGTATTGCATGGGGGGGCGCAATTGAGTTGGCACCGGCTGACGACATATTTGTGAAAATAGAATTCTCACTTCACATTGATCCTATGCTTTTACCGTCAATTATGAGTAAAAAGAAGGCAGTCGGTGCAACCCACCTTGTAGTAGACATTCCAACTGGGAGAGGAGCAAAGATGAAAACTGTAGAAGAGGCTGATCTTCTTGCAAAGGATATTATCGAACTTGGGAGCAGATTGGGCATACATACTCATTGCATAGTAACATTTGGCGAACAGCCAATAGGAAATACAGTAGGTCCAGCACTTGAAGCAAAAGAGGCATTAGAAGTTTTAATGAATCAGAAATACGTTCCAGATTTAATTGACAAAGTGTGCAGTATTGCTGGTGGCATGTTTGAGTTATTAGGCAAAAAAGAAGGCTATGCTCTTGCAAAAAAAATCCTTGAGTCAGGTAAAGCAGAGCAAAAAATGAGAGACATAATCAAATCTCAGGGGGGAAACTCGTCCATACTGCCAGAAGACATTCCAATTGGAAAACATTCGTTGGTTATTACTTCTGAAAAATCAGGACAGGTACTATGGATGGAAAATAAGATTATTGTCGACATAGCACGTGCAGCAGGTGCTCCAAAAGACAAGGGTGCCGGAATTGTTTTTAACAAAAAAATAGGGGAATCGGTGGAAGTAGGGGAACTGCTATTTACAATATATGCTGAGAAAGCATACAAGCTTGATAGAGTGAAATACATTCTTTCTACTCAAACCCCATTGGGCATAGGCAAAAGATCTGACATGTTAATCCACAAAATAACAGAATCGCCAGTAGTAGAGAGAACGTTTGTGATTGATAGGTGATTGAAAAGGGAGAATTGGAATAAATTATTGTTTTCCATCTTTAATCGCCTTAGAAATAACTCCTGACAAATCAATTTTTGAGAATTTCCCTTCAATTGAATTCGTTCCTATGATTTCCAGAACCCCTGCATCTTTAATTCTTCTTTCCGAGTTTCCTACCAAAACAGGATGTGTGCATACAACGTATATCTTTCCAAAATTTTCTCTTTTAAGAAATTGGATTGTCTTTAGTATACTTCCTCCAGTTGACACCATATCATCAAATATTATCAGATCACGCCCTTTAGAAAATTCTGGAAAGGGCTGGGTGATAACTAATTTTCCTGTTTTCCTGTCCCTTTGTTTGTTTAAAGCAATAGCAGTCGTGTTGATGGATTTGGCAAATTCTTCTGCATTGGGTTTCCAGTACATATCTGGAGATACTACAAGAGGGGTTTTCAGTTTGAGTTTTTTGAAATATCTTGCAAATAATGAAATCCCAGAAACATTATTTGCAGTAATCTTGAAAAAATTCAAAGCGCTTGGACTGTGAAAATCCACGACGATTAATTGTTTTGCTCCAGCTGCTTTAAACAATTTTGCAATAACTGAAATTGTTATGATCTCCCCCTTTAGAAATTCCTTGTCTTGTTTTGCATATCCCATATAGGGCACAACAGCAATCACATTACTGGTCATTTCACTAGACTTTGAAATTAACGATAATGTTCTAACAAGATTAGAATCTACAGGTGGACTAGTGGAAGATACCACAACAATTGTTCCGTTATTTACATACTTTGGAATGCTAAGCCTACTTTCACCATCAGGGAAAACTTTCAACTGTGTTTTTAGATACTCACCGCCTATTTTTTTTGCAATTTTTTTTGCCAATCTTTCAGAATTTGGATTGGAAATAACAAAATAATCCGCCATAGGTGACAATTCTGAGCATGTTTTGTTTAATTACTGTTTTTTCTAATTTCACATATTGACGCATTCAAGACATTGAATGATCTCTTACAAGTTTTGGAAATTATAAGAACACAAAGTTAATGCCAAGACAAGCCAGACACACAGATTATACGGTCATGATTGACATTGCAATGCGATTAACACTTATTTCATTTATCATGAAGTTTTAAAAACAAAAATGTATCATTTCTTGAAAAATAACCTCACACAGATAATGGGATTTATTTGGCCTGATACTTTTCTGTTGTTTTATCTGCTATCTACTGCGCATCTATTTGGGCCAATCTCCAAATCGGGTATTTCAGATTGAATTAGTTCTATCTCCCCTTTGTTAATCGCAATTATTTTTCTGTAATTCATGGGTCGTGGAACCGTCATCAAGGCTACTTTTTTAACAAACTCTTGTTTTGAAACATCTAGCCATGGCAATCTTTTTGATTTTTCTATAGTTGAATAAAATGCGTCATCTGCTGATTTCACACCCTCTCCATGATGTGTTGGAAACACCAGAGTCTGTTGTGGAAGACGCAGCAACTTGTTGTGCAATGTATTATATAGTTCCTCAGCAAATTCCTCAGCTTTGTCTCTTAGATCAGGCCTTCCAATTGACTCTACAAATAAAACATCGCCCGTAAAGACATATTTTTCATCTACGACGTAGCTCAGACTGCCCTGTGTATGACCAGGAGTATGCATGACTCTGATCTCTGACTTGCCAAAAGCCACTTTATCCCCATCACTGACAAAGTTTGCACCGATGTCATATCCTTCATGCCTTGAAAAATACAATTCTGCGTTTTCAGATTTTGTCAGATCTCGTGCAGCTGAGACATGATCAGCGTGTTGATGGGTGTCAAAAACCCTGATGATTTTAAATCCATTCTGTTTTGCAATGGAAGAGTACTTTTCAAAAGGATACAAAGGGTCAATCACTACTGCATCCCCTTCGGATTCAACAATATATGACAAACACCCTTTCCCAATTTTCTGTACCTGAATTATTCTTATGGGTTTTTGCACAACTGTGACAGATTTAAGAACTTGGTTCCATCCAGCAAGGCCTCCTTCCAGAGTCTGTGAATCCATTCCTGCACGTTCCAATGCAAAGCTTGCAATCATTGCACGATTTCCATGGGGACAAACAGTTACAATCTCTTTGTCTTTTGGAATTTTTTGCAAACTTTTTGCATCAAAAAGATCATTCAAAGGAATGTTTACACTTCCTGGAATTTTATATTCGGAGAACTCATCAGCGTTCCGGACATCTAACAAGAACACATCTTCAAGTTTTTGAGTGAGTTGATCAGGCAAAATAGTTTTTCCTGTTTGACCCTTTGAAGTTTTACCGTTCCAAGAGGAAAAACCTCCTTCTAAATAATACGCGTCAAGACCAAAAGAAACCATCATTTCAGCAATACCTTTGGCAAAATCTTCAGGTTCTGAAATAAGTACTATCTTGGTATTTTTTGGGATTTTTGGCATTATCTTTTCTTTGGCATGCATGTCACATACTGCATGAACAGAGCCAGTCACATGAGATTTCTCAAAATCCACCTTGAGCCTAAGATCAAACAAAAGCAAAGGCTTTTGCCGTGTTAAATCCCTCTCTAGATTTTCAGAAGATATTCCTAACGTAGTTTGTTCCACAACATTGCTAGTTTGGCATACAGATAAAACCTGATTGTTTTTTCCAAGACTGAGATTCAAGATTATGCTTGAGTCTATGTAATATGTTGGCAATGATAAAAAACATGCAATTTATGATTTTTTGTATTCGTACATGCTTAGAGATCTGCATAGTCAAAAATGTCGATGCCAGGGGCGGGATTTGAACGCGCGACAGCCCGGTCTTCAGCCGAGTGCTCTCCCAGGCTGAGCTACCCTGGCACTTAGAAAAATGCATTCTGTTGAGGAATTAAAGTTTGTCTCTTTGACTCGATCTATGATGAATTTTCTACCCGATTCCAGTTAAAATGCACGATGTCTTATCTTTAATTTTTTAAATATCATGACTATTACAGTCTAAAACTATCTTGTATCAAAAGTCACAATCAAACTAAAGCGACTGATTTCTCATTTTTACATATGGTGATAGCCTTTCAGTCGCATATTGCAACATGGACAATACAGTCCATCAGGGCTTATGAAAATATTGCATGCTTGACATCTTTTTTGACCATTTATGTCTTCCATCTTTCTAGGGTTTGGTTTCCTTGAAATTGTCACAAATTCCATTACATGTCATTTCTGCCCAGAAATGAAAATTGAATCCATTTAAATTTTAGACGAATCATAAAGTGGTGAAAACAAATTGTGATTCGATTTAAATTGTAGTCACATACGAAAAAAATATGCAAAACAGATTTGCGACAACATTTCTAGCAATAATATTGATCGCAGTAATGATAATTGGAACGCAGATTGAACCTGTTGATGCAAAAAAATCTCAAGGCACCTATATCCAAAAGTATGGAAGTGCAACAAAACACATTGTATGTGGAGACAAATTATGTGATGTCGAAAGCATACCCAAACAATCAAGGATTGTTTCCGAGTCAATAAAGACCACCAGCATGTGTAGCAAAGAATCTATTCAAATGGAATCTAGTTGCTTGAGTTTTAACATCAGCGGCGGTATTGTTAAAGACTCTGCATATGATGACCTCTCAGGGTCAACAACTATTCAAATCCAATCATCAGACAACGGACGTATCGTCATAAACACTGCTCTAGATTCAGCATTTATCTTAGTAGATGATGAGGAATGGAACGATGTTATTGTAAGTGGTTCCAGTACGACAATAGAATTTTTGGCTGGAACTGAAACTATCGAAATATTTGGATAGTCTCCAAACTTTTAATTTTTTATAATTTCTAAAAAAGGTCAATACTATAATCGTCTTGTGTTGAATTCAAGTGGCAATCTGTCATTTGTGTGATTTTGATTAGAAATAGGTGTAGAAATTTGGCTGTTCAGATCTTCCAAAGAACATCGTCTCTTCTCTTTCGTTTATTGATCAAACGCCCCATTACAAAAAACAAGTCTGAGAGTCTGTTGAGATATCTGATGCAATTGGAGTTGATCTCATCTTTTTCACTCAATTGAACTACCAATGTTTCAGCACGTCTAACTACAGTTCTGACATAGTGTAGTTGTGCAGCTTCAGGAGATCCTCCCGGCAATATAAAATTGGTAAGGACAGGCAATTCTAATTCAAATTTGTCAATATGCCTTTCTAATTTTTCAATCATGCCTAAAGACACTCTGTTTTTCACGTCATTGAGATTGGAATTCGAAAGATCCGCGCCAACCAAAAAAAGATCATTTTGAATATCTGTCAGAACTTTGGCAATATCTTCATCTAATGGGTTTGCCAAAACTATGCCCAAGGCAGCATTTGCTTCATCAACAGTACCATATGCGATAATTCTTGGGTGTGATTTTGATATTCTAAAGTTACCTTGTAATCCAGTGTTCCCATCGTCACCAGTTTTTGTATAAATTTTCATCAATCTGTATTCTAATGATGATCTATTATGTTAATCGAAATTAAAAAAAATATGAAAATTCATTAGGAGAAATATTGTTTGGTAACGTATGATTTTAGATTTTTTCAAAACAGCTGCAAATCTCAAAAATATTCCAAGGCAGGGTTGGGTAGATAAACTATCAATAAGCAATCCTGAATCAGTAGCTGATCATTCGTATTCCATGGCAATAATCGGAATGGTAATGTCAGATCTTGAAAACAACGATTCTGAGAAAATCCTTAAAATGATATTGTTACATGATTTGGCTGAATCAAAAATTGGCGATTTAACCCCCGGACAAGTAAGCAAGGAAAGAAAAACAACCTTGGAAAACAATGCATTTAATCAGATTATAGGGGGATTACCTGAGATGATCAAATCACAGTATTTGGAAATTTGGATCGAATACCAAGAGAATACTTCACCGGAATCAAGATTGGTGCATCAGATGGACAAATTAGAGATGGCACTTCAAGCAAAATCATACCAAGATGGTGGGCATGATCATGAAAAACTGGAATCTTTTTTTGAATCAGCGAAAGCAGAAATCACAAACCCCAAACTAAAAGAGATATTTACAGAAATTCTAGATGGTCATTAAGACATGTCTGACAAAGATGAATTAATTGATGCGCAAAAACAGGTGATAGGAATTTTGTTTGAAGTGATCAAGAGACTGCAAGCAAATAACGATTTGGATGATGAGTATTTTCAGATCATTGCAAATGATGAAAAAAATGAAACTCGTCTAAAGGAAATTCTAGATGAAAGAACAGCGAATGCAAAGATTGCCGGTCGCTTGTTAGAACAATTACAAGTCTAGCTGCAACCACAATCATCGTCTGAAAGAATTCGCAGATGGGCTGTTTGTTGATATTTGTCTTGAAGGTAGTTTGCAAGATTTACAATTCGTACTCGCGGTTCTTTTGTGTGCCAACTACCCTCATTTTCAAACCAGAATTCAATCTCATCTACATCATATCGTTCGTTGTTCTCAACGAGGTTTTTAAAAATGGATTTTATGATGTCGATGTCTGACTCAGAAAGTTTTGACTTGTCTTCCACCATGCTTGTTATTTCATTTAATTTGATTATCACATTGTTTGTCAATGGCATGATGTGATTGAGGTTTAGATTCTATAACAATCTTTTGTGTTACTGCCTAAAAACAAGTATTGGATTGTATGAACGCGTGTTTTAATTTTGTATGCCAATAAAATAACAGTTATTTCCATCATTCAGATATTGTTTGTAATCACATGTTAGTGCTTATTTTCTAGGGACATGTATAGAAAATATCATTTCTGAACGGGCATTGGCAGTATCATATACTGTAAAGGGGTAAAAACTTGGAGATTTCTATCTGGCCTTGAGGAGAAATTGTTTTTATAACAACTGAGATACTTCTCAGACATGCAATATTTTCAGGCGCTAAAACTAGGACAAAAGAGAGTCGCAGCAGCCAGAGAGTACCTTAACAAACTAACCAATGGTAAAGCAATGCCAGCGCTGGCATTGATCGATACCAAATCAAGCGTCTGGGAACCTGTTGGAGAAGAGAATCTCTATGCATTTGTTGATGAATCAACCGGTTTTGTTTTGACTGATAACAGTGGATACATTCTTGCATTGGTGGATAGAACAGGATCTTCCAAGACGATTGTCCAGGGCGTAACAAAACAACAAAAAGAAGATCTGGAAAAAGCATTTGAAAATGACAACATTCCAAAATTTGAAGGCAAAGTAATTCTGCCAGTATAGCCTCAAAATAAAACGTAAAGCTTTAGTTATGATAATAGTTATGATGATAAAATGAGTAAATTTTCACAAGAGATTGAAGTCAGTGGTCATCTGATTGACTCTTCTATTCTTACTAAAATCTTTGATAAAATAATGGATCTTCAAGGCGAGTTTAACGTACAAGAAATCAAGATTGGAAAAAAGAAGAAAGATCAGTCATATGCGCGATTACTCGTTAAAGGGAAAAACCAAGAACATCTAAATAAAATTCTGAAAACAATTTATCGCGAAGGCGCAACATCTAAAATTCAAAAAGAGATAACCCTGAAAAGGTCTCCAAAAGACAATGTAATGCCTGATGAGTTTTACAGTACGACAAACAACCACACACAAGTATTTCACAAAGGCAAATGGGTTCAAGTAGAAAACATGATGATGGATAAATGCATCGTAGTAAAAGATGGCAGAGCATTCTGTGTGCCAGTAAGAGATGTCAAGAAAGGAGATCAGATAATTGTGGGCGAGGATGGAATCAAAATCACGCCTCCTGAACGTCCAAGAGAAGGAGTCAACGTCTTTGAATTTATGGGAAGTTCAAGCTCAAGTGAGAGACCAACTCAACACATTGCAAAAAAAGTAGCTGAGGATATTTTCAATACTAAGAAGAAAGGTGGCAAAATTATCATAGTAGGCGGTCCGGCAATTGTACATACCGGGGCAGATGATGCAGTATCTGAATTGATTCGATCAGGGTATGTTGACGGGGTATTGGCAGGAAATGCACTTGCAGTACATGATATTGAATATGCCACTTTAGGGACTTCTCTTGGGATGAATGTACATGATGCAACATTGGCTTATCATGGCCATCGAAACCATATGGATACAATTAACGCCGTATTCAAAGCAGGATCTATTGCAAACATGGTAAAGACAAAAAAACTAACAAAAGGAATAATGTATGAATGTGTAAAAAACAACGTACCATTTGTCTTGGCAGGCTCTATTCGAGATGATGGGCCATTGCCTGATGTAATTACGGATGTGGCTCAAGCCCAAAGAGAATACAAAAGAGTTCTAAAAGACGCAAGCATGGTAATCATGATTTCAACTATGCTTCATTCTATTGCTACCGGAAATATGCTTCCTGCGAATGTCAAAGTAATTGTAGTCGATATCAATCAACCAACAGTTACTAAACTTATGGATAGAGGCACCTGGCAAGCATTGGGAATTGTCTCCGATGTAGGAGCATTTTTGCCAATGGTCGTACAGCAAATCAGGAAAAAGAAGCAGTCACAGGGTTAATCAGAGACAAAGAGGATTTGTCCTATCTGAATTTATCAGATGTGTGTAATTGAGCAATATTCTATCATCATACTTTACAAGGAAAACACCCCTGACTAATTGACCCAAACCACACAAACGTTCAGACCAAAATTAGCCAAATCTATCGGGCATTAAGAAATTAAAAACTACAATTAGTTTGGAGTCATCACAGAATTAGATTTTGTCTGAGAATTTTTAATTGCGTCATTTCTAACATCCTCAAAGAATCTCTTAATCATTTCAATCCCCGCAACAATCTTGGGTGCCGATTTTTTTACAAACTCTAGTTTTTCTGTGCTTGATTTAGGCTTGTTATTTAGATAGTTTTGGTATACTTTGGCGCCGTCATAATCAACATATGCGATTCTTGCGCTAAAATCAGTTCTTTCTAAAACAAGACTGTCTCCACCAACTATCGCTGTATGATATGGATGCACCATCAACGATTCGGATAATCTTTGAGAGGTGTAAATTTTTGCTTTTTGTAAATCTGGAGCAAACGCATTGAAATCGGCAAGAAGGTAAAATGTCGCATCAGGTTTTGTGACCCTTATCCCCCCTATTGCAGACAACGCGTGATACGTGTACTCTCCCATAATCTGATGGATGCTTCTTGTCACCTCAAAATAATCATCTAGTTCTTTGCTAATTTCAAACCCTGCGACGGCAGCATGCTGAATTGGTGTGGATACTGCGGTATATTCAGTTGCAAGTATTTTTTTGAATTGTATTTTCAAATCATTTGCATGCTGCGGAAAAACCACATACCCAAGCCTGTATCCTCCTGCAGCATGAGATTTGGACAAACCGTTTGTGACAAATGTGCCTTCAGGGTAGATTTTCCCCATGCTTACAAATTTTGAAAAATCATACGTAGTCTGAGCATAAATCTCATCAGAAAGGACAATGATGTTCTGCTCTCTGCAAATGTCGGCAATTTCTTCTAACTCTAATCTGTCATAAAGTAGCCCTGTAGGATTGTTAGGGTTATTTAAAATCAAAATCTTTTGTCTGTCTTGTAATCGTAACGCTAGCCTTCTCAAATCATTTGGGGCGATTTTTTTGTTTGCATGTGTTGGCAACATGTGGTAATTTTTTTTCAAGAATCTTATCTGCGGAAGATAGCCAAGCCAAGCGGGAGTGGGCAAAATTACTGTTCCATGTAGGATCTCCAAAAGATTGAACAGCAACTCCTTTGTTCCAGGGCCAACATAAATCCTATCAGGTGTGATATCCATGCCAAAATAATGCTTGTTGTATTTGGATATTGCATTACGCAATTCGGGAATCCCTGAGACGGCAGCATATGCACCCTTTGATGCATTTTGTATCAACGCGTCTTGAATCGGTTTTGGAACAGGAAATGGTGATTGGCCAAATGCAAATCCGTAATAACCAAAACTGCATTCTGATGAATGACAATCAGAGTGAAATTCCTGCAAGAACGTGTTTAGTTTGAGATTTTCAGGCATCTCGATATCCTGAACTTGTTGATCAACGATGAACTTCATGGATTTACCCAATCATGATAAAATTTAGACTTTTCTCAAGATGAAGTTCATTGTTTACATTGATCTAATCAACACATTCGTCTAATTTCGTCCAAAACGTGAGGATTTTCAAGGGATGACAGGTCGCCTAGCTCATCACCTAACAGTTTTGATTTTAATAGTCTGCGCATAATTTTACCTGTTCTAGTTTTTGGCAAATCAGACAACTGAAAAACATGTTTAGGACGTGCAATCTTGCCGATTTTTTCTGAGACATAATCAGAAACAACAGATTCCAAATTCTTGTCAGATGAATCACCTGCAACAAAAAAGACTACGATTGCCTCCCCTGTAAGATCATCGGAAATGGCAATAGATGCGGCATCGGATATTTTTGGATGAGATATTATCGCATGTTCTATTTCGGCAGTACTCATTCTGTGTCCTGAGACATTAATTACATCATCTGTCCTACCGTGCATATACCAAAGATTGTCCTCATCAACATAGACATAATCTCCATGAAACCACACATTCTCAAATCTTGACCAGTAGGTTTTGAGATATCTTCCATCATCATTTAGCAATCCTCTTGTCATTGCAGGCCATGGTGATTTTATTACAAGGTATCCATCTTGATTTCGTATTGAATTCCCTGCATCGTCAAAGACATCAAGATTCATCCCAGGTACTGGAACCCCCACAGTACTAGGCTTTAACTTCATTCCTGGAAATACAGATATCATTGCACCGCCAACTTCTGTACCGCCAGACAGATTCATTATTGGGATTCTTTTATTCCCTACTTTCTCATACAGCCACCACCATGAATCTTCATCAAGCGGTTCGCCAGTAGTTGGAATGTTTTTGATTTTATCCAACTGGAATGATTTCAACGGTTCGACATTATTTTTTTTAAACAATCTTACGGCAGTTGGAGATATTCCAAAAATTGTCGCATGATATTCTGATAGCATAGTCCAAACTCTATCAGTCGTTGGAAAATCTAACGCTCCATCATAAATGACTGCGGATGCCCCTACCATCAATAACCCATAGACATTCCAAACCAAGCCTGTAATCCATCCAACATCTGCAGGCCACAACAGCGTGTCATTTTCATTGGTGTCAATTAGATATGCAGCCTGGTGTCCTGCGAAAACAGAGAAACCTCCATGCGTGTGAACTACTCCTTTAGGCTTGCCAGTCGTGCCTGATGTATACAGAATAAACAGTGGATCTTCAGAATCCATAGACTCAGTCAGGCATTGACTGTTTTGTGATTTTATTAGACCATCATAAAAAATAATTTTTTCAGATTCGACATGATCATCAACTCCCTTGTATGGGACAACAATGGTTTTTTCAACATTAGTGCCAATTGTTGCAGTTTCAGCAGACTGTTTTTGAGATATGGGTTTTCCTTTTCTGTAGAATCCGTCTGAGATGATGAGGATCTTTGCATTGCAATCTTTTAATCGTGTATGAAGCGACTCAGAGCTATATCCAGAAAAAATCACAGTTTGAACCGCTCCGATTTTAGAGGCTGCAAGGATAGCCAGAATTGCCTCTTCAATCATCGGCAAATAAATTGCAATCACATCTCCTTTTTTTACACCTAGTTTTGTCAGGCCATTTGCAAGCTTGGATACTTTGTAATCCAATTCGGAATAAGAAATTTTTGATTTAATTCCGTCTTCTGACTCAAAACAATATGCAGTCTTTTGAGGATTTTTTTTTGCAAATTTTTCAACTGTTGATTTGTAGATGTTTGTTTTTCCTCCGACAAACCACTTAGGCCATGCAATACCGCTAGAAACATCAAGTGTTTTTTCATATGGGACATCCCAAACTATGCCTATGTCCTTGTCTACTGATTCCCAAAACCACTCTAAATCCTCTATTGATTTTTTAGACAATTCCTCAAAAGACGATATGTTGTGTTTTTTCATGAATCTGAAAATATTTGAATTCTGGGTTTGCTTTTCTGTTGGAATGAATGCAAAATCAGACAAGTTATAATTCTTCAAAACTTGCCAAGTGTTAAAAGATTTTTTGGTTTATGAGATATCAATTCCAAGGCGCCTGGCACATGCGATTGCAGACTTTCCATCGTCCTCAGTAATCCCTGCTCTTAGAAATTTTCTAGTCCATTTGGCACCTGTATTCATCGTGTTTTCACGATAATACTCCCTTAGGATTGTACCGATCCGTCCATTCAACCTGTTCCTAGTAGCATCATTCATACCCACTTGAAGTATTGATGCATCAGAGATAGAAAGTATTTTGATAAACTCGATATCTTCTAACGAAAGTTCAGTCATCAGACATCAATCTGCTTTTTAGTAAATTCAGAGTCAAGGCAGGATCTGCCTTGCCTTTAGTCTTTTGCATCAACTTACCAACCAGATAGTTTATTGTTTTAGGGTTTGATTTTGCCTGTTCAACTGCCTGTGGTTCTTCAGATATTATTTGTTCAACAAGTTCAGACAATTCAGACTCATCGGACACATTGCCAAGATCCAATTCAGATATTATCTGGGACAAGTCCTTTCCAGTTTTTACAATTTCATATAATGCATTCTTTGCAGAATTCCTAGAAATTTTTCCTGATTGGATTGAATCCGCCAAATCCTTAAGATGCGTGGCAGTGAATTTTGAGTCTCTACGTTTCTCTCTCGTATCAACAAGTCCCATCAAATCTGTTGTTATGATATTTGCAACTTCCTTTGCGTTTTCTGCAGTGTGAGATTTTTCAAACAGATCAGAATAAAACTTGTCTGAAGACAACACCTCTGCAACTTGTACTGGAATGTGATATTTTGAAACGTATCTTTCTTTTTTAGAGCTAATGCTTTCAGGCATTTTTGATTTTAGATCATTTTTGATTTCTGGACTAATTGACACCCAAGGTATGTCGCCTTCAAGAAAATAACGATAGTCAAGATCTTCTTCTTTTGAACGGGATGAAACAGTGATCTTTCGTTTGTCATCCCAGTGACGTGTTTCTTGAGTTATTGGTATTTCTCTAGAGTGCAGACTTTCTTGACGGGTAATTTCAAAGTGAACAGCTTTTTCCAAATCGTGAAATGAGCCAATATTTTTTATTTCGACTTTATTTCCGCCTTCAATTGATACGTTTGCATCTGCCCTCATTGCACCCTCTAAACTAGGATCAGAGACGCCTAGATTTTCCAAGAGATCAGACAATATATTTAAAAAATCTCTCACTTGCTTTGGATTCTCAAAGTCAGGCTCTGTGACTATTTCAACCAAGGGAGTACCTGCACGATTATAATCAACCAAAGTTACTTGGTTTTTAGATGAATTTCCCTCATAAATGAGCCTACCAGGATCCTCCTCAAGCTGAATTCTAGTGATTTGGATTTTCTTGTCGCCTACCATGATAGAGCCGGGACCGCCAACACTGGTATTGCCATAAATGTTTAGTTGGGTTATTTGGAAGTTTTTAGGCAAATCAGGATAAAAGTAATTTTTTCTAAAAAACGCAATCCTTTCAGGGATTGTGCAGTTTAACGCCATTGCAATAATTGTTGCTTTTTTTACTGCTTCTTGATTTAATCGAGGCAAACTCCCTGGCAAGCCCATGCATATTGGGCAGATATTTTCATTTATTTGAAACTCTCTGTAATTTGCCTTGCATGAGCAGAACAATTTGCTTTTCAAGTTTGTCAGTTGGCAGTGAATCTCCAAACCGATTTTAGTCATATTGGAACCTCCTGCAATGTGACAGTATTTTCCAATGCAAATGCAGCCTGGAGTAATAACTTATCATTCATGGAGTCTGCCATCAACTGAATTCCTATTGGAAGCCCATTTGTAACTGTAAACGGAATCGATATTGCAGGCTTTCCAGTAAGATTTGCAGTTACAGTATTGATATCAACCAAAAACAAAGAAACGGGATCATCTATTTTTTCACCGATTTTAAACGGAAGTATTGGAACAGTTGGGGATATCAAAAGATCAAATTTCTTAAATGCCTCATTAACTTCTTTTGTGAGTTTATTTTTTACCTTGATTGCTTTTAGGAAATATTTTCCAGCATGTCCCGCAGAGGGAACAAATCCTCCAATCATCATCCTTCTTTTAACCTCAGGCCCAAAATTTCTACGGGCCTTTGAGATATATGAGTTGAACTCGTAACCTTCAACAGGAAAATCATACCCGTATCTGATATTATCATACCTTGCAAGATTGCTTCCAGCCTCTGTTGCAGTAATTGTATAGTATGCAGCTACAGAATACTTTACCATGTCAAGCGATATTTCTTCGCATGTGGCCCCTAAACTTTCTAGTTTTGATATTGCATCTTTTGTAGCAGACAGAACTCTGGGATCAATGCCTTCTCCAATCATTTCCTTGATTATTCCTATTTTCTTGCCTTCTATTCCAGAATCAATACCTGAGAGATAGTCAGTGTTTTTGTTATCTACAGTAGTGTTGTCATTTTCATCCAAACCAGAGACAATATTGAGCATAAATGCAGCATCTTTGACAGTCCTAGTAAGGGGTCCAATCTGCTCTATGCTGTTTGCATATGAAATCAGACCGTATCGGCTGATCAACCCGTATGTTGGCTTGTATCCAACCGTGGAACAAAAGCTTGCAGGATTCCTGACAGAGCCTCCAGTGTCAGAACCAAGAGATGCGACACATTCAAAGGCGCTAACAGAAACTGCACTTCCTCCAGACGAACCACCAGGCACATATTCAGTATTCCAAGGATTTCTGCTTGGACCAAATGCGCTAAACTCTGTAGTTAACCCCATAGCAAATTCATCAAGATTTACTTTTCCAACAAATATTGCATCTTGTTCCTTTAGTTTGGTTATCACTGTTGCATCATACGGGGCTATAAAATCTTCAAGCATTTTTGAGGCACAGGTAGTTTTTGAATTTTTTATGCATATGTTGTCTTTGATGGATATTGGCATTCCAAAACATGCACCGACTTTGACTCCTGATTTTATTTTCTTGTCAATCTCACGAGCTTGATCAACTGCTTCTTCATTAACACTTAGGAAAGCATGAAGTTTATCGTCAATGCTGGATATCCTTTCCAGTGTTTTTGCCACAAAATCTTCAGATGATATGTTGCCGTTTTTAACTTCTTGGACATATTCAAGGGCTGATATTTTGAGATTCATGATGACATCTTTGGTGCGCGAACATAGGTTCCTCTATAGTGATTTAATTTTTCAATCAATTTATCTGAAAATGGAATGTATTTGTCTTCTCTGAGAGAAGATATTTGAATTTCAGGCATTGAAATTTCTTCGGATTCAACTCCGGCAGAATCTAGAACGTCAAAGTACTCTATCATTTTTTTGACTTTGTCCACATATTCTCTATGGTCATCAATGTCTATTTTCATTAATTTTGAAACATGTTCAATTTCTTCTTGAGTAACCATTCAATTCACCCATTATGTTAATCTGTAAATGTCAAGCATCATTGTGCATATTCTTGATGCGCAATGTATGTCTTCAGGTATCAGAGTCCAACAACCACCTAACATTTCAGTCATAAACTGTAGATATTTTTTATATTATTAAACTATCATCAAAACAACCCAAATAGGGTTTAAACATTTCAGATGTCTGATATATGACGGATAAAGCCCCCTCAACTATCTTGCTCTGGAATCTTTTTACAGAGAACCATCTTCTCTCAAAACATAATGAGAGTTACCACGTTTTTGAAAACAAACAGACTAGACTGTATCGAGTTTCAATGTATTTTTCCATCTTGTAATTGCAAACATGATGGTATTGAAAAAGGCAGATTCCTAAGGCATTTGAGAGTAGCGCATCATAATGAAACGCTAGAGATTTCAAAAAAAGAAAACATGCCAATTAAAATAACAGAGATGACAGGATTATCAAACTAAGATGTTCATAAATTGTTAAATTCCATACCAACACACTTGTCCAACAAAATTTGTGTTGCTAGGCATTATGTTTGGTTTTAAATTTAGATTTTGGACTAATATCAAAACGCATGTTTAAATTCTATCTAGGATCTTTTTCTTTTTATCATTGAATTCTTTGTCTGTAATGATTCCCAATTCCTTGAGTTTGGCCAGTTTTTCTAGAATTTCAAGACTTGATGCACCATATTGTGTACCAAGTTTGATTCGTCCTACAAACAGCTCAAAAAAAATAAAAAAATGCATTTGTGATTCTTTTGTAAAATTTGGGGCCATTCTTTTTCAGCATGTTTTTTTGTTCTAGGCCTTTTTCCATGATTTTTAGCGAATTGATTTTTAATGCTTTTAGATGTTCTTGGGATTTGAGAAAGTCAGCAGTGTTGCCAGTAACCTGATTTATCTTTGACAGTGATTCTTTTCCAAGTTGTTTTCCATGTTCTACTGTTTGAGCATAGTTTTTTGTAATGTCCTTTAGAACATGCTCTTGTTTTTCCTTGATTGTTTTCTTAAAATTTTCTGGGTTTTCCTTATCATTGTCCATATATGTCAATACTCAAAATTACAATACAGTTGTATTATTTTAACATCTTCCTCTTTCAGGACACGCTAAAAATCAAATCAGTCTTTGACAGTGATTTTATCCCCAATCCCAATAATTTTATCAGCAAGGATGATTTTTGATTTAAAGTGTGATTTTATTTCAAGTGATTCAATCTTGTTTGTTTCAGAATTAAGATTTATCTTGATTACCTTGCCTACGTTTTTCCCATCCATGTCTATAATCTTATCATTGGGTTTTATTGGGATTGAATTTAGTTTAAGAGATACATCACTTAAGGTTTCAAAATAGGTAACAGATATGAAATACTCTGTAGATAGTCTCTTTTTTACTATGATTCCAGAAATAGCGAATGTCTTAGGATCAATGCACAGTGATTGGATTTTTCCACAATCGTTTCCTTTACTGTCAATCACAGGCATCCCAATGAATTGCTGACCAGACCAGTATTTTGTCAAGATGTTACTGTGCTTCATTTCTTAAATCTATGAGTGTATTAGCAAATTTTTTCGAGCAGAGTAGGTATTAATCTGAAATTCATTTCCGAAATATTCATGTTCACTAATGTTCATAGAACAATATGTTAAAAGTAGATAATCAGAAATAGAATCAAACAAAATTGACATTTCAGATAGGTATAAGGTATTATTCTAGAGTTTTTCTCTTAGGATGCCAAAATGTAAGCGGTGTATGAACTCAATATCGCAATCACGATGTGCTGTGACACACGCATTGTTTATCAGCAAGGAACTGTCTGAGATTGGCACCTATTCTTAGGTTCTATAACGACTGAATATGCTTGACAATGAATTTAAAATTCATGTGTTTTATGGCGTCAATCTGTCAACATCTCTTGGGTAAAATGTCACATCGCGTATGTTTTCTGTGCCTGTAAGTGCCATTATTAGTCGTTCAAGGCCTATACCACACCCTGCATGTGGCGGTACACCGTAATCAAATGCTCCAAGGTGATACTCAAACGCATCAGTATTCATTCCTTTATTCTTCATTCTTTCTGCCAATTCATCACGTTTTTCAATTCTGGTGCTGCCTGAAGATAACTCTAGATCTCCAAACATCAGATCAAAGGATTCAGAAACTTTAGGATTTGACTTACTGCCCTTTACGTAAAATGGTTTTGGTGCAAGTGGCCAGTCTTTGATAAAGTAGAATCCCTCAAGACCAACTTTTTTGAGGTTTGAGGGATACAGATCGTCGCCCCATTCAGTCTTTGCACCCGCCTTTTGCATTCTCTCTACTAATTCATCATAAGAATATCGCGGAATCTTTTCAGGAATTTTAGGTGCTGTGAATTCTGCATCAGGATTGTCTTTAAGGTAATCGGTTACTGTTTTTATTGAAATTTTTATTATGTCCTCAATCCTATTCATCACATCATCATAATCTACAAAGGCCTCCTCCAAATCAATTGAAATTGCCTCTGCAAGATGGCGATTTGTTCGTGATGCCTCTGCTCTAAAAATAGGCGCAATCTCAAAGACTTTTTCAAAGCTCATTGTAAGCTGTTCTTTGTACAATTGCGGGCTTTGAGCTAGGAAAGCCTCTTTATTATAATAAAATATTGGAAAGAGTGCTGCACCGCCTTCAGTTGCAGTTGCAATCATCTTAGGAGTGTTAATTTCTACAAACTTTTGCTCATTAAAATAATCTCTAATCGATTTTAGCACTGCACTTCTAACCTTGAAAATATGTTGCAGCATGCTACGTCTAAGGTCAATTGGCCTTACTTCCAGTCTGGTGTCAATATTTTTTACAGTTTTTGCAGTAGGCTCAAAAGGCGGGACTTTCTCAACTTGTGAAAACACCCTTAATTCCATAGGAATTATCTCATACCCGCCAGGTGCTTTTTCTGAGGATTTTACTTTTCCAACAATGCCAATTGAGGAATGTGCCTTCAGAGAGGATATTTTTTCACGAACGTCATCTGGACAATCTCCTTTCTTTGCAACAATTGAGACATCCCCATTTTTATCGCGGACAGTTGCAAAACTAATGTTTCCATGTCCTCTAACTGTCAAAACCCACCCCATCACGGTAACTATGGTTCCATCCATGGATGAGTTAATTTCATCCGAATAGTGGGATCTACGTAAAGAACCTAATTCAGTTTCTATCATAATTTACTTTATTCCATATGTTATGGTGTAATTAATTTTTAGCCACAAAGTTGGCACAAACACCAAAAATCATCAAATTTTGGCATGGTACGTAATGATTTGAACAATGACATCCTTACAGCATAATTTCTCATATATTTTACCAGAATTGATATTTTTCTAATCTATAAGATATGAAATTTAACTCAAAATCGGTGTTACAAGTTTATCAACAATCAGTAAAAATGGTTTCCCCCTCGCAAACACAGAATTATGATAACTAAAATCATGACAAAAATTTGTTTGTTCTAAATTTGCCAAAAGGTCAATTTTTTAAATGTAATTCTTTTTTCCATTTTTTTCAGACTATGTGATATGTCACGTCAAGTTAGCAATGACCACGTACAAGACAGAAATGAGGAAGAGATTTCTAAAATGGAGTTATATGCAGACGTATATCGGAAAATGGTTAGTCAAATGTCTAAGAATTCTCAAAAAGAGTATTTTTAGTGTTGAAAAACGTTCAGAACATAACTCGGCATATTGTGAAATTTGATTTCTGACTCAATTATCGGTATTTTTGTTTTAACCCTCTCATCATCAACATTCAAATTCAATCTTCTCTTTAGTGTTTGAAACTTTTCAATCCATCTATCAAATCCGGAGAGCATATCTTAAATAAGAAATAGCAAGGTCATTCTACCAAACAAAGAACACATGGTAAGCAAAAATTGCGCATCTCCGCAAGGATGTACAAATCTGATTCAGTAAATAAGAAAAAGCATATTATCTTCAAACTTGAAATAATCTTATGCCATCATTCACAGTAAATACTCACAGAAAAGACCCCTACAAAAATTTCAAATTCAGAGTAAAGTGGAATGGCAAATACGTTGCAGGAATTTCAAAGATATCACCATTAAAAAGAAACACTGAAGTCATAGAGTATCGTGATGGTGCAAACTCAAACAACATACAAAAGATGCCGGGATTTACAAAATATGGCTCTATTACATTAGAGCGCGGAGTAACTCATGATACTGAGTTTGAAAATTGGGCAAATCAAGTTTTCAATATTAGTGGAAATAAAGACTCTGAGATGTCCCTGAAGAATTTTCGCAGAGACATCGTCCTTGAAATGTTTAACGAGTCAGGGGCATTGGTAATCTCATATATAATCAGAAGATGCTGGATTTCAGAATATGTCGCATTGCCAGAACTTGACGCTAATTCTTTTTCAGTGGCAATAGAGCGCATCACTTTAGAAAATGAAGGATGGGAAAGAGACTTGTCAATCAAAGAACCGGCTGAACAATAATTTTTTAAAATGACCATCAAAAGATTCGCAACCAATACAGATAATCCTGAACCAGTTAAAAATCCAAACGTGATAGTAGATTTTGAATATGATGAGGGGTTGATTTTCATTGTAATTGAAAACATAGGGAATGATTCGGCATACAACACATCAGTTAGATTCAACAAGAAGATTTTAGGAATGCAAAAAACAAAAAAGATTTCAGATCTTAGAATTTTCCAGTCATTGAGTTTTTTACCTCCAGGAAAGAAAATCAAAATACTTGTAGATTTGTTTCAATTCTATTTGGCAGGGAAGCAACCAACACAAATAAGCACAGTTATTTCCTTTAGCAACAAGCTAAAACAAATATTTCAAAATTCCATACAACATGATTTGTCAATATACAAAGATTTTGTGGACATTTGTCAGGTTAAAACTAGATAAAAACCGAATTTTATTATTTTATTTCCACGTCAACATCTTCAGTTGCAATTTCTAATGTTTCTATTGCAATCTCGTTACCTTGGGCATTTAATGTTGGGCCACTATATTTTATAGGCCAGCAATTCCTTAATCTCCATGTTGCAAATGGTTCTCGTTCTTCATTCAGAATATTGACTATGATGTCTCTCCTTTCAAGAGATCCTTGCTTGATTTGCTTGAACCATTCGTATAGTTTTGGGGATTTTACCAAACCACGTTTTAGGATCAAATTTGAATATTTTACAAGTCCGGGTATTTTTCTTACACCTGATGAAATATCTGAGCCATTTCTATACTCTATGACTTCAATTTCAGATTCGGGAAGAATCACCTCTTGGAATGTGGCAGTTTCGCCTCCAAGACTCACTGTAAACTGAGAATTTGTTATGAAAGTGTCAGAAACTACCATAAATTAATCAAACATTGGTATTAAATAAGTCTAGAATAAAACTACAAAAATACTTCAATTCCAAATGAAGTAGAGAAATAAATCTAGTCAAGGTGGATTTTAAAGGTACAAATTCCAGACAGGCAAATTGGATTGATCCTCATACAAAATAGCCTTTGAATCATCCTAGAGGATAGATCTCTAAACTTTTTCAAGTTCTGAATTTGATCCTTAAATTTAGAACTTGAAGATCGGTCTTTTTAGAAATTGTACTTGGTTCAGTTTATTTTTGAAAGATACTGTTATGCAAAATTATGAATGGGTTCATTAATTTTCATAATGCTTATAGCCTGCAGCCATTTCAATTTAAAATAACGTGAACATTCTGATTCTTTTGGTAATTGCAATGTTTATCATTACTGCAGGCTATGTAGGATATCATGCATCACAAAATCAGCCTGTTGATGAAATAAAAGGACATGAGGCTGAATTTGAGATGCTCAGTACAGAAACGATCTTGATTCAACCCCCCCATGAAATCCATGATTGCATAAATCATTGTAGGCCGGATTTATATTAAATCAAAATAATCTTCATAAAATCATGGCATTATCAGACAGGGAGAAAATGATTGCAATCATCTCAAATGGTATTGCTGTATTTTCACTTTTCCAAGAAAGAGACAGTCTACCTAAGAATACTACAATGTATGATTTTGTCTTGAAGGTGATTCCTGAAAACATCAAGTCAGAGTTAAGTGTAGAGTTAATTGATGAAGTATTTCAGTATGTTTCATCAGCACATAACTCAGTGTAGATAAACACATCTACTTTATGCAGATATGAAAATGCATTGATTTTCTGAACTAAAGTAAAATGATGGAAACTGTTTTTATATAGGATTTCAAAGTTGGCAAATTTCCAAATAAAAAGAGATTCAAATACCAATTAGATTATTTTAGCATATGACAAAAAATGAAAGAATAATTGCACAAGATCTAGCTGAACTAAAACATGCAATACAAACTCAGGATACGGGTAAAATCAACGAGTCATGTAAAATATTATCAAGAGATATAAAAAAATATCCTGTGAGACCAGAAGTCATTGCAAGATTAGAACACATATCTGGTTATCCAGAAGTGCCAACATTAACTGTGTCATCTAGTGAAAGGGTAAAAGAGATTGGTACTCTTATTGACATTCTGACTAGGTAAAAACAGATTTGGTATTTTTTGTTAAATTACAATTTGTTTCAGTCTTTTCCTCGATTCAAAAATATTTCTAATCAAATCTTGGCATGTCATTGCCTATTGTGATGAAAGTTTAGAATCATCATAGACTAGATGTTTATCTTTAGATTGAACATAATTGTGAACAGAAGAGAGAAACATCAGAAGGGCTTTGATTCTTGCATATGATCAACAATATTGCAAATCTAATTTAACAAATCATTAGTACCTCTTGATGAAGTTCGGACATATGAAAATCTCGACAAGACATATCAAGAAATTTGCTATTTGCTCACTGAGAAATTGTTCATTGTATTTTTAAGCAAATTTTGAAAATGGTTCTTATGAACGAGTTTCATTACGAACAGACTTCATTTGTGAAGTTAGCCTGTGGTTGTTTGCTTCACGAAGATTCAGGAGAATTGTATGAGGAATGCTTGCCACATGGACAAGCACATTTCATGCAATAATCATTTCTTTTTCTAACACAAATCACGATTGATCTACTGTTCTAGAAAATAACACCGTCTTTGAGAATTAAATTACCATTCAATCTTGCAAAAAGCAATAAACAGACAAAAGAATCTTGACTTTCAAGCAAAATATTTTTCTAATCAACAATGATTAACTCTGATTAAATTTCACCATTTGCAATGATGGTAAAATTCAAAATCAACAGAACAAAAAAAGAATTCAGCACAGAACTTCCCTATGTGCCACAGGTGGGGGAGACAATGACGATTCATGAGGTAATCCCTGGCACATACAAAATCAAATCAGTAGATCATGAGATCAAGGGCGGCTTTTATAATGCAAGCATAGTATTGTCGTCAATAAATAAAAAATCATGATCCAAATTCGTTTATTTTTATGATGACTTTACGTATGATAGGCTGATTGAATATTTAACAAATCCGTGAGTAGATTTTATCTGGAACAAGACAAGATTAAGATAATTTATGCCTGTTTATAATGCGATTAATGTTTAGTTCATAAAGTACAGAGTTAGACTCACATTATCAAAATGACCGCAATCGCAACATTGGGATCTCATTGCTCCTTGCAGGTTTTAAAAGGTGCAAAGGATGAAGGCCTGAAGACAATTCTGGTATGTGAAAAAAAACGTGAGCGACTTTATAGGAGATTTCCATTTATTGATGAACTGATAATTGTGGACTCTTTTAAAGAAGTCCTTGAACAAAAGTGCCAGTCAGTTCTTGAACAAAATAACGCTGTTTTGATTCCACATGGAACACTAATTGCACAGATGAGTTCTGAAGAAATTGAATCAATTAAAACTCCAATCTTTGGCAACAAATGGATTCTAAGATGGGAATCAGATAGGGAGATGAAGGAGGAGCTAATGAGAGAGGCAAACCTTCCAGTTCCAAAACCAGTGACAAATCCTAAAGATATTGACAATCTAGTAATTGTAAAAAGACAGGGAGCTGCTGGAGGGAAGGGATATTTCATGGCAGCCAATGAAGATGAGTATAATAAAAAAAGAGAACAATTGATTTTAGAAGGTACAATCTCCAAAGACGAGACACTTTACATTCAAGAATATGCAGCAGGCGTTTTAGCATACTTGCAATTCTTTTATTCGCCATTAACAGAAGAACTGGAATTTTTTGGAGTTGATCAAAGACACGAGTCAGACATTGAAGGATTATCTAGAATTCCATCAGAACAACAATTAAAATTAAACAAAGTTCCATCATTTAATGTCATTGGAAACAGTCCGCTTGTTTTACGAGAATCATTGTTAGACGAAGTATATGTCATGGGGGAAAATTTTGTAGAAGCTTCTAAAAGGATAGTTTCTCCCGGAATGAACGGGCCATTTTGTATTGAGGGCGTCTATGATGAAAATGCCAAATTCACATCTTTTGAATTTTCAGCAAGAATTGTTGCTGGGAGTAACATCTACATGGATGGTTCCCCATACTACTCGCTTTTGTTTAATGAGTCTATGAGCATGGGTAAAAGAATAGCAAGAGAGATTAAAACTGGTGTGGAAACCAAACAACTAGACAAAATTACAACTTAGAACTGATTCCACATTCAGCATCAAAATTCTCCAGATATGCCTCTATTGCCAGCTCTTCTGCCTGTGCATAGTTGCCGTTGATGAAAGGCTGTGCTATCATCTTGAAGAGAGATTCCTTGTATTCGTTATCTGTCTTTGTCTTCTTTAAGATTCGTAGTTCTTTGATTACCTCCCCTCAGTCTTGCCAAATTCCCTTTTGCAAAACCCCTCAAATCTCTGAAGGACACATTTGGTCTGGATTCTCGCACTCTTGGAGAGTTGCGTCATCTGCTCCGAGTATTCTTCTTTATTCTGTTCTTTGTATAGGAAGGTCATATTTTCTACTTTCCTGACTTTTGGCCAATAAGAACAGGACTTTTTTGTCTTAGAATGATATTTAACGCCTGTTCTAATAACATAGAATAAGAAACAGCCGATATTTCAGATGAAGGATGGATTAAAGAGATACATTCTAAATTCTAAAAGCCTAGAATAGAGGCTTGAAACTTATTTTTCATTTAAATCGTCTCTTTTGGGACAATTACCTATGACAAGAAAAATTATCAGCGCTGTTTTTGCAAGCGTATTGTTTGTACTGTTATCTCAAAACGCATATGCCGAATCAGCATATGAAGAAAAGCTTGAATTTGCTAAGGCATTAGAAGAGACACTTGGGCATTTTTGGGCAATTGAGAAAAACATTGATGAAAACAATGATGAATTAACTCTTGTTCATGCTACACATCCAATTGCTGAATTGTATAGTCTTATCAAGCCAGAATTAAACGAATATGATTCTGAACTTGATCAAAAATTGCAAAAAGCATTAACGGATTTACCCAAAACTATAGAAACCAGTCCAAAAAATGTTGAAACATCAATCAAGGAACTAAGGAAGTTAATTGAAGAGTCCAGAATGGCAGTGGTAGGCAAAGAACTGTCTTCAGACACCACGTTTCAACTGGATTTGATCAAAGGCCTTCTTCATACTGCAGAATCCGAATATGAGGAAGCAGTATCAAATGGGGAGATCCATGAGATGGCAGAATTCCAGGATGGTTCGGCGTTTGTTTGGAAGTCAGAGCAAATCTTTGACAAGATAAGGGCAGACTTGCCAGAACATGAATCTGAGGAAATCGAAGAGTTTTATGAAGATCTGTGGGCTGCATTTGGACAAAAAGCAGATCCTGCCAATGTCGAAATGTTCATTGATGGCATCATTCATGAGATTAATGAAATAGAGGGCGAGGATGAAGAACTTGAGGATCTTCTCGATTATGTAGAAAATATCGAGGTATTGCTTGCAGATGTAAAAACAGAGTACCAAAACGGCAACACGGACATTGCATTGAGTTTAGCGACGAAGGCATACCTGGACAATTTTGAATACCTAGAGGGCCCGCTCAAAGAAACAGGCAATGTGGAACTAGTATCAGAAATTGAAGAGATATTAAGAGAAGAACTCAGAACCATGATCAAAAACAATGCATCCACAGCAGAAGTAAATCAGCAAGTTGATGCAATTTTAGAGAAAATGGAGAGTGTCAAAGTCGCAGTACCTGAGTTTGGTTCAATTGCAACCATAGCCTTGACAATAGCCATCATAGGTACCATTATTGCCACATCAAAAAGAACTGGATTAAGCATGATCATAAGAAGATAATTTTTTTATTTTCTTTTTTTTATTTAGTTTCAAGGCATTCCACATATAGCAAAAATTTAAAAATATCTTTCACATTATTTTAGAAAATAACCGTTATTTTTCATATGCCAATTTACATTATTATGTATTTTTGTGGATGGAGTTTAGCACATGCATTCATATCAGTAAATTTTTTACTATAACATACACGCATCAATTACGAAGTGAATCAAATTGCGATTGTTTTCAAATAATCACCAATTAGCCATTAGATTTAGGATTCACGGTGTTGGAATACAAATTCAAACTTGGTTCCATGTTATCCATAGTGATTTCAACTTTACCAATTCTGCTACGATATAATTTGACTTTTTTCCCTTCAGGCGATATCACAAATTTGTCTACCTCAGCAAGAGCCAAGTCTTCTAAAATTGAGAGTGTTTTATAAACAGTTGAAAGCGAAATTTTTAATTCATCAGCAATTTGGGTTGCATCTTTTGATTCGTTTTTGACTGAAAATAACACGGATCTTGTACATATGTTACTTAGTGATTCAATGATTCGCTGTGTAATGTCAAACTCTGATAGCTGAATAATGTTTGGCTTTGTCAATCAAATCACTCAGTTAGGAATCAGTGTAAGAACAGGCTCAGGTTTTCTAATTGAAATATCTGCTTTGCTGATTCTACTACGATAAACTTTGAACTTTCTTCCTTTATCAGATAGTATCCATTTTTCTACTTCGATTAATGTTAAGGTTTCAAGATCTGTTAATTTTTTATATACTGAACTGAGAGGGATTTTTAGTTTTACAGATAATTCTGATGCAGTGTTTCCTTTTTTAATAATAGAGAAAAGAATTGCGCGAGACTCGGAATCCGCCAAAGCTTCTATTACCTTTTGAGTAACATCATATTTCTTTAATTGAGGCAAGGTTAATTTTCTTGGCATCTGGATTTTGTTAATCTTGCACGGATATTTAAACGAGATGTGATGATTCTAATTCTATAGATTTAGAATGATCATGTATGAGTGGTAGTTTTTTTAGAAAATTCCAATCGATTCCATAAACAACCAAGAATTATTCCAATTGAAATCCAGAAAGAAGATACACCAAGTGCAGACATCAGTCGGAATTCATTTACTAATCTCATCGAAGCAGTAATATCATCAGGATTATTTGGCATCATAACAAAGACAACTGAGATAAAAACACCATACCCAATTAGTGTGACATGTTTTTTCTTGTTTTTGAATTTTTTTGATAACTTGTAAAAACCAAATGCTCCAATTCCAGAAATTACAATGAATGATAGATACAATATAGCTCTAAAAACCACAGTTTCGCCATCACCTACAGTAGGAGGATTTGCAGGATACTTTAAGAAAGGAACAAGATAAAGAGTAACCCACATAATTCCAGACAAGACAAGTGCTTTTTTGACATTATTAGTCCCAGGCAGTGAATGTTTAGACAAGGCAAACACAATTCCAAATAAAGATCCAACAGACACTCCTAAAATCACTCCAGCAAGAATCTGGCCACTCTTTTGCCACAGTCTATACCCTTCATAATTTACCCAGAAATCAGGAGTATCCTCTTCTTCACCAGAAGCAAAGAGACTCTGATTTTCAATACTTATTGCCTGATCAAGATACGGTTCAACGATTGCAAGATTCACAATTCCATGGATAAGACCGGCTGATGCACCAGAAACCAAGACAACTATTAAAAAAATTATTGTTTTCAAAAAATATCATCCTAATGACACGGAAATCCTGCTGCATGCCGCATATCGTGAGTAAGTTCATGGAGATAAAGATCAGTGAATGCCTGGTCACCATAAACTAGACTGAAGATATGCCCCTGATCAAACCCTACAACAAACAGCCCTGCTGCAAATATTATTGCCAGTGCAAGTATTGCAAAAATCGAAATTTTTGATTTTGATACTACAATATCATTTTGTCGTGACAATGCTTTAAACGATTTCAAATATTATTTAAATCATTGGATGTTTTATCCAATTTAAATACAACAAAAATAACATGAATATATGCATCAACAAATCAAAACATTACAAAACATCGTAACAAGAAAAGGTTCAAGCAAAGTTTTGACTTTTAGTGCACCTCATGTTTTGAAATCCATTTTTTACTTATCAAGTCAAAAATACGTCAGTCGTGCAAGTTTTTGCAGAGAAATCCATTTAGGAGAAGGTGCAGTCAAGACATTAATTTCACATTTGAAAGAATATGAGATCGTAGACTCAATAAAGTCAGGAACTTTCCTTACAAAAAAAGGGATCAAACTGGCCGCTCAATTTCAGAAAGCAACCCCATCTCAATGTTTCATAAAAAAATGTCAGATAACTAACGGCATATACAATTATGCAATTTTATTAAAAAAAAAGTATGTTTCAAATCTAGGCAACGGGATGAAACAGAGAGACTATGCTATTTTATACGGTGCAAGTGATTCGCTTACTCTCATCTTCAAAGAGAAAGAATTTGTTTTTTCAGGAGATGACATCACATGCTTTACAGACGAGCCTGAAACTAGAGATGCCTTGATAGAGGCACTAAAACCTGCAGAGGGAGACATAATCATAATCACATCATCAAATGATAAATTTGTTGCAGAGATATCTGCAATTAATACAATATTATGGACATTAAGAAATGAAAAAAACTAATCCTTAATGACACGGAAATCCTGCTGCATGCCGCATATCGTGAGTAAGTTCATGGAGATAAAGATCAGTGAATGCCTGGTCACCATAAACTAGACTGAAGATATGCCCCTGATCAAACCCTACAACAAACAGCCCTGCTGCAAATATTATTGCCAGTGCAAGTATTGCAAGTTTTGGTACATCAGTTTTTGTAACGTTAACTTGTCTTGTTTGAGACATGATATGATGTTTCTCTGAATATATTTAAGCTCTTGGATGATTGTTAATGCATTAAAAAATGATAATTTAGTCACAAAAAAGAGTGTATTTTATGATCTGATATACTGGTATTTCTGATTGGCATCACCACTAAATTGTCAAGTGGACACTTTAGGAATAAAAATCAAGTATCCAATAAGATAATCAAATTCCAAAGATAAATCAGAGGTAAAGTTGATCTTTAGGGATTAAAAGGATACAGATCAATCATACAAACAATGACAAAAATTCCTGTAAAAATAGAAAAATATTATCATTTCAAAGTGAGATCTTTTTTGAAGATATAATCAGTAAGTTTTAGCAGAGTAATAAAACATCAGATATCAGATCCAACCCAAATAAATCACGGGTGAAACAAATCGTGTAAAAAAGATGGAAGGTTAAATCAACAAGGTTGAAAATCACAGATAAGATGTTTAATAATTTTAGAAAAATACACGGATTATCTAGAGACAAAATGACAAGGCATACACAGTAATTTGTATACAGGTCAAGATATGTAAGATTTAAAAAAACAAGCCCCAACAAAATGAAATCTATGACACTAACAGTGAATCATAAAAGGTCAATTAGTCACAATTACAAATAGTTGGAATTTTAAAGATTTGAGAAGATATTTACTTGAAACAAATTTTGTCAGATTATGACAAAGTTGCAGTTATTGGCAATTCCAATCATAATAGGAATTGCTACTGCAATGTTTTTGGCATTTTATTCTGAATCAGAAAATGATTCAAAGTCACTTACATTATCAAGATTAATTGAAAATGGGTCACCAGTACTGGGAGATTTGAATGCACAAATCACAATTTTAGAATGGGGTGATTACCAATGTACTTTTTGCTACAAATTTCATCGGGATACGTTAAATGTAATAATTGACGATTATATCAAGACAGGAAAAGCAAAGCTCGTCTTCAGAGATTTTCCGCTAAACGGTCCAGATTCTAGTCTAGCGGCAGAGGCATCATATTGTGCAGATGAACAAGAAAAGTATTGGCAGTATCATAACGAATTATACAGAAACTGGGAGGGGGAGCGAACGGGATGGATAACAAGAGAATCACTTGACAGATTTGCAACTACGATTGATTTGAATTTGGATGAATTCAACAAATGTCTTGACAGCCACAAATATCAAAATACAGTCAATATCAACTATGAATTTGGAAAAGACATAGGGATTGATGCAACACCATCATTTTTAGTCTTCAATGATCATAAAATTATCAAGATTAGAGGTAACCAACCATTAGAAGTATTTCTAAAATCCTTTGATGAGTTGTGATTTAGAGAAATAGAAGTGAATCAATTAATATTCGCACAATTAGGAAATGGTACAAATGAATAAGAAGATCAATGTTGAGAAACAAGATTCAGTTAAAATCTATAAAATTAGAAAGACGTTAGAAGAATTATCTCAAAAAACAGGCAGGGGGACAGAATTAATCTCAGTTTACATTCCAAAGGGAAAACAACTTCATGAAATTATCAGTTCACTTCAACAAGAACAAGGAACTGCAGACAATATCAAATCAGACTTGACTAGATCACACGTAGTTGATTCACTAGGTAAAGTAGTTCAGAGATTAAAAATGTACAAGAAAACACCAGAACGTGGGTTAGTTGTATTCTGCGGCGCACTGCCACCAGAAGGAGGGGGGCCTTTAGGAAGCGAAACAGTTACTGTTTGGGAGATTGATCCTCCAAAAGACCTGAATCAGTACCTATATCGATGTGACGATCATTTTCATGTAGACATTCTAAAAGACATGTTAAAAGATGACAATCTGATTGGATTTTTAGCAATCGATGCAAAGGATGCAGGGTGGGGGTTATTACATGGGGATAAAATCGAAGTTTTAGGTCAAACAGGTTCAGGAGTTGCAGGGAAGCACAGGCAGGGAGGACAATCTGCAAAAAGGTTTCAGAAGCTCAGAGAAATGGAATTAACGTATTATTTCAACAGAGTAGCAGAGACTACACGGGAATATTTTATTGACATTTATCCAATCAAAGGACTGGTGATTTCAGGACCTGGCCCTACAAAAGAGGATTTCATTAACGGGAATTATTTAGAATATAGATTACAAAACATGATAATCAATACAATTGATGCATCCTATTCAGGTGCAGAGGGAATCAGAGAAGCTTTTGCAAAGTCAGCAGACATTTTAGGAGATTTTAGAATGGTTGAAGAGAAAAAACTTGTAGAGGATTTGTTTAGAGAAATCAACACTAATTCTGGAAAAGGATCATATGGATTACAAGAGGTCATAGATTATCTCAAAAACAATGTTGTCAAAACTTTGATCATTACAGACAATACAAATCTTCATAGAGTTGAAGCCAAGTGCAAACGATGCAAGCACATTCAAGAAGTCATTGTTGAAAGGCCAGAAGTAATTCCAAAGAAAACAGAATTTACTAGCACCCCATGCCCATCGTGTAATGCCATGGATACAGAAGTTTTTGAACAAGATATTGTGGATTACCTGGAGATTCTTGCCGCAAAAACAGGTTCTCAGCTAGAGGTTATTTCTGGAAGCGCAGAGCATGGAAATATGCTTGCAAGTCTAGGAAAAGTCGGAGCGATTTTGAGATACAACCCAGGTCATGCTAAGTAATAAAACTGCGAATTTTTCTTGCAAGATCTAAAAGTTCATTATCATCTGAGATTTGTCGTTTTGTCCATACCGTTCCTTTATTATTGTATCTTGGAATGATATGAATGTGAACATGAGGGATAATTTGTTTTGCAGCTCTGCCGTTATTTTGGCCTAGGCTAAACGCATCAGCTCCAGTTGCGTCCAATATTGCCTTTGCAATTTTTGGTACAACTGAGAAAACATTTCCAACATCAACAGAATCCATATCAGTGATTCTTTCATGATGTTTTCTTGGAACAACCAAACTGTGACCAACATCAATTGGATACTTGTCTAAAAAGGCAACATGATTTGTATCTTCGTATAGAAAATGCCCATCTCTTTTTCCATTCAAGATATCACAGAAAATACAATCCATACATAATAATTATTTTTGATTTTATTTATTATTTTATGGAATGAACTATGAAATTGAATCAAACTGTCGAATGATTAATTAGGGCAAATTTTAGACTCTGACTATCCAATGGGCCGAAAAGAGAGAAGGGAACGTGAAGAAAAACGGGAAAATTATGCCACTAAACATTCTGCGGCTAAAAGAAAACAAACCATAATTGCAATAGGAGTTTTGGCTGGTATTGCAGTAATTGTAGGTTATGCGGGATGGTTATTTGTCAACATGACTGATAACGCTCCAGGAGGCCCAGAAAATGCAGGAGCTTTAGGCAGTGAACATTCACATGCAGCATTACTGGTGAAGGTATTTGGGGATAAATTTGATTTTTCAGCTCCTGCATATCAGATTAAATCAAGTTGGATTCATTTTGAAGGAAGAGACGGATCTACAATACACAAGCACGCCACAGGTGTTACATTGGGGTACCTCTTTGATACATTAAAACTGGGTCTTGATGATCAATGCTTTGTATTCCAAGACGGAAGAAGCTTCTGTACAAATGAGGACTATTCATTGGTATTTTACATAAACGGGAAACAAGTTCCAGATATCAGGGATTATGAAATCCAAGAGGATGACAAGGTTCTGATTTCATACGGTGCTGAAACTCCTGAAGAACTGCAATCACAATTACTAGAATTAGATAACCAAGAGATCATCAAATAGAATTTCTGGATTATTCTTTTGTAGTAAATTGTGCCATCTTGTCAAAGAGCATATAATAATCACACCTAGTGCATCGAAGAACAGTCAGTTCGGCAGTAAGAAATTCTTTATCTTCAAATCTACCACTAAGTTTAACGTTCTCTCCTACAATTTCAGCCTTGTTACCTTTACATACTGGACACTCTAGTGTTTTTTGCTCCATATTGTTAGACAGAGCATTTACAATTTAAATTCAATGAAAGATTTTAAGTCAAAATAATCAAAGAGAAGGCGTCACAAATATTTAACTTAAAATTCAAAAGTTTAATCAAATCGCAAGACAGATTGTTTCCGTGTCATCCAAACTATCACAGATATAGACAAAAACAGAGTAATTATTGCCAATCCTGCAAACTCTGGAACTATCGTAGTACCACTTATAGTAATTAGTTTAGCATTAGAAGGGATTTGGTTGATTGTCAGTACAATGATTTCACTGTCAAAATTCTGGGAAAATTCTTCTGTCATGACGCCATCTATAGATACGGAAGATATTCCACTTATAAGGGCAGAAGGCAGAAACAGAGTCAATGTATTATCATCATTTATCGTATTTCCCTTTAATTCTAGAGAAATTGATTTTGTGCTCTCATCAACATTGACATGATTGACCAATCGATTGAATTTGTATTCTAAATCAAAGGTGTTGGCACCATCTCCAAAGTCCAAGCCAACATTAGGCAAAACACTGTAACCGCTATCAACGCTTACGAGACCGGTTCTCCAAGGATGGAGTGTACAATAATATGGGAATTCCCCTGTCTTTGTGAATTTTTGAACAAAAAATTTTCCTGGGCCAATATTGCCACTGTCAAAAATTCCATTTGGACCAGATCGAGAAGTTCCAGAAGTCACCGTATGTGTGACAGTATCCCCATTTTTCCAAAAAATTGTATCATTAACTATAATCTCGATAAACCCTGATGTGTCCCCATCCTTTTCACTTGACCAATGAAATGGAGCTGACATATCAGCTGAACCAGAAGGGATAGTGATATCATATGTTGATTCTGCAAATGCAAAAGCAGATAATGGGAGTACTACCAAAGAGGCCATCACAATCCAGATTAATTTTCTCAATTGTAGCACTTGAAATTTTTTTGAATTTAAAGACATGATGTGATTTTCAGTTCTGACATGATGAACTACGGTTTGGATGGCAGAGTTCTTGTTGATACAACGAAACGATAAAAATTGAAAAACATTCCAGAATGCCACTGCTCAGTCTATAAAACTAGAAATAAATTTTACTGAGTTTGGTTTACTTTTTTGTATCTTTGAAATCAAAACTTGTAGTTGGTGTAATAATAGGTATCGGTATACTGATTGGATTGTTTTTCATCCCCGCCAACGAATTCATTGGTGTTAATTCGCATAGTTCAGAATCACCCCCACCCATACTTGTCTTAAGTAACTATCCAGAGGATTTTGAGATTACTCCAATCAGTTGTATGAGAGTATCAGATAATGTAGAGTTTCAATTCAACATAGAGAATAAACTTGATGAGGATTACATGCTAGAGATGCACTTGATATTAAATGACAAAAATGAAGAGAACCTATTAAGAGAAGGAATCCTTGTCAAGATACACGCAAAAGAAACGACATTAGAGAATCACCAGACATTGTTCAATCCAGACATGAAGATTTGTGGAATTGAGTTAAAGCGTGCTGAGAAGGTTGTTTAGAAATAACAGGGTTAATAATTAACTACACATAGTCCAAAATAGCGTAAGATATCTCATCAAAGAAACAGTGTGACAACCACGGTTATTCAAAAATCAAACTTTTTAATATCAAAAATCAGATCTGTTTTACCGAATTTTTTCATGTAAATGTTTTCAAGACTGTTTAAGGCTACTTTATATCCTGCCTGCATGCCCTCATTTTTTGAAGTGGCTTCAGTCATAAAGAAATTGTGCAAATGTTCAAGTTTGTCACTCATGCCTTTACAGGGAGAGAAAGTATTAAACTTAAACTTTGGAATGTGAGTGTATGCGCATACTACAATTACATTGTGATAGCATAGAGTACACCCCTACAAAAAAGGAGATAAAATCTGCTGAGGAGATAGAGGAACCTCAAACTCAGAGACTAGAGGAGATCGTAGTTGCTTTCGTTGCAATAGAAGAAGATGATGACTCTTCAGTTGCACAAAATGCAATTTCTCAGATAAAAAAATCCATGGAAAAAATTGGTTGTAAAAAATTACTGTTATACCCATATGCTCACCTTAGTTCCAATTTAGCAAAACCTTCTATTGCCATGACATTGCTCAAGGAGATGGAAAATAGCGCATCTGATCTTGAAGTATCACATTCACCATTTGGATGGACTAAATCATACAAAATACAAGTAAAGGGGCACCCTCTAGCTGAAAGCTCTAAAGTCATCACAAAAGATTCTACAAGTTCAAAAGAGGATGGTGAACTTACATCTGAAGCCCTAAAAGGTGAATCAAAAATCCGTTCAATTTGGAAGATTATGACTACTGATGGAGTAATGACAAATATTGGCGATTTTGATTTTTCAAAAAATAAAAATCTGGAAATTTTGGCAAAATATGAAGCAGCAAAACAACGACGCGTTGATGAGCCACCGCCACATGTGGCATTAATGAAAAAGATGGGAATAGCTGATTATGAACCTGCGTCAGACTCAGGCAACATGAGATTTTATCCTAATGGGCGTTTAATAAAATCATTAATTGAACGATATGTTACTGACAGGGTCAAGGCATACGGTGGATATGAGGTTGAAACTCCAATTATGTATGATTCAGAACACCCAAGCATGGTCAGCTATTTTAACAGATTTCCTGCAAGGCAATATAACATTGATTCAGAAGGGAAAAAATTATTTTTGAGATTTGCAGCATGTTTTGGTCAATTCTTAATGGCAAATCAATATCAATTATCTTACAAGAATTTACCATACAGGCTATACGAACTAACACGATATAGTTTTAGACGCGAACAATCTGGCGAGTTAGTTGGTCTGAGACGATTAAGAGCATTTACAATGCCCGATTGCCATGCATTTTGCAAGGACATAGATCAAGCAGTAAGCGAGATCAAGACAAGGTTTGATTTATCTCAAAGTGTTCTTCGTGAACTTGGAATTGAAGGATCAGATTATGATATGGCAATACGTTTTACTGAAGACTTTTACAATGAAAACAAATCGGCAATTGAGGAACTAGTAAAGAAACATGGTAGACCTGTGCTAGTTGAAATGTGGAGGGAGAAATTCTTTTACTTTGTTTTAAAATGGGAGTTTAACTTTATTGATAATCTTGGAAAGGCATCTGCGCTATCCACAGATCAGATTGATGTTGAAAACGGCAATAGATATAATATCAATTTTGTAGACGAACATAATCAAAAGCAAAACCCAATCATTTTGCACAATTCCCCAAGTGGGGCAATAGAGAGAATAATTTATGCATTATTAGAAAAAGCGGCAAAAGAAATTAAGGAGGGGAGAAAACCACAGTTCCCATTATGGTTAGCTCCAACACAGGTTAGAATAATTCCGTTAAAAGAAGAGTTTAATGATTTTTGTGAGAGTTTAGCGGATAAAATTTCATCAAACAGTATCCGCATTGACATTGATGATAGAAATGAGAGTATCGGTAAGAGAATCCGTGAGGCAGAAAAAGAATGGATTCGATATATTTTGGTGATTGGTGAAAAGGAAGCAAATTCACAAAATCTGAATATACGTGATAGACAAACAGGCAATGTTAGAGAAATATCGTTTGACGATTTCCTAAATGAGATCAAAGAGCAAACTCAAGGAAAGCCATTCACGGGTTTGAATTTGCCGAAACATCTATCAAAGAGACCTCAATTAATGGTGTAAAAATGAGCTTTCTAGATTTATACATGAATAGAAACCCACTGATCACTGCATCAGATAATGAATCAGAACCTGTCGCAACTATTTTTGGCATTCCATTTGATGCAACTCACTCTTACAAACCAGGTTGCAGGTTTGGTCCTGATGCAATTCGTGATTCATTTAACAACATAGAAATCTTTCATCCTAACCTTCAAGTAGATCTAGAGACAGTCAGTATCGAGGATTTGGGAAATACTAGGCACACTGTTGTGGCATCAGAAATGATTGACATGGTGAAAAAAATTACCACTGAACTTATTGCAAAAAAAAGGCAGTTATTCGTTTTGGGCGGTGAACACTCTATCACATATGGAACTTACACCAGCTTTCCAAAAGAGACGGGATATGTCGTGTTTGATGCTCATTATGACTTACGAGATGAATTCGCAGACATTAAACTAAGCCATGCATCATACCTTCGAAGAGTTGTAGAAGAAAGAGGCGCTGAAAATATTCTACATGTTGGCGCCAGAGCTTTTGTAAAAGAAGAATTGGAGTTTCTTAAGGAAAACAACATCAAAACTATTACAGATAGGCAGATCAGGGATGGGGATGGACCACGTCTGCTAAGAGATTACGTATCAACGTTTGATACGATTTATTCTAGTTTTGATCTTGATGTGTTAGATCCTGCATATGCACCGGGGGTTGGCAATCCTGAGGCAATAGGGATAACTTCAAGAGAATTGTTTGACATGATTCAGACATTTGAAGAAACAAAAGTCATAGGAGTAGATGTTGTGGAGCTAAATCCATATCACGATAATGGTGCTACCGCGTCGTTAGCTGCAAAAATAATCTCTACCTTGATTGCCATCAACTTATCTCAACTTAAATGATCAAGCATTGCAAAATATGGCACTGATGTTTTATTTCTGTTACAAACTAAATTTCAATCACGAATAAAGACATAATCACAGTTTGAATGGCATGTACAGCATAACATCACATTTTCGTTATTTATTGCTTTTTTTATATTTATTCTATAAATCCGTACTCGATTTTACAGATTTTAACTTGGATTTTCTATGAATTCATCCTCATCACTTTATTAGATGGGGAAATTTGAGATATCATATGCTAAATAATCTGAGGGACTCACTCCGACCCGCACTTGAGAAAATTGGGAAAGGATTTGCATCTACCGGGTTATCGCCTAATTTTTGGACTTTTGTTGGTCTTGTGTTTGCCATGATTTCTGCAATTATTTACGGTTTGGGGATAGAATACGGATTAGTAATTGGTGGGATTTTGTTACTTGTTTCAGGATTCTTTGATATGGTTGACGGTCAAGTTGCACGAGTCACAGGTAAGATCTCAGTTAAGGGGTCATATCTTGATTCGATGTTTGACAAGATTGCAGAAGGGGCAATATTTTTAGGAATTTTGATTGGGGGGTATGTAGAGCCATATCTTGTGTTGCTGGCAATAACATTGTCTTTATTGGTAAGTTATGCGCGAGCAAAATCAGATGCAATAAACATAAAGCTTCAAGGAATTGGGATTGGTGAACGGGCAGAAAGATTATTGGTAATTGCAGTAATTGGGATTATTGGATTTATGGAATACGCAGTAATCATAGTTGTAATAATTGCAGGGATTACGTTAATTCAAAGAATGGTTATTACGACAAAAAGTATTCAAGAAAAAGACTAACGTAGTTTTCCACGTTTTCGTCTGCTGTCTTCCGATCTGATTTTCAGAATTTTGAAATGAATTGCACATGAAATGCAATAATGCTTCAAGACTGTTGGTGATGCAATGTATGCGCCTTGTGCACGGAGTTCTTTTGCCAATGTATGTTCGACAAGATTCAATCTGGATGTGACTTTTTTTGCCTTGTCCTTTGGAACCGTTTGTCCACAGTTTGTACATTGTACTGTACCCGAGGAACCTTTTCCTCCTTTTGTACGACCTCTGCTTGCACGTTTGAGTGGCATGAACCTGAACAAATTTGCCTACTTATATTCTTGTAGGATATTAGTAAATAGGTACTAATTTATGCCTGAACCGGCTGAAAATCACATATCTTTTAATCTAAGATCGGGTTATTTCATATGGTTTAGATGCGCGGTCTTTGTCATCATTGCTTTACATCCGGAGTAGAAATTGAAGTAATCAAAGGTAGAATTCTTTGCAAAAATTGCATTGAAGAAAATGCAAAAAACTAAATCACAATTCAGTAAATCAAATAAAGTGAAATTAGCTGTTTTTGCCCATTGTGCAATAGATTCAATACATATTGAGGATCAGACATATGAGCAAATTGGCGGATCTGCTTGCTATTGTGGACTCACCGCGCGTGAATTCAAGTTTGATGTTGATTTGTATACAAAAATTGGTCCTGATTTTCCAAAACAATATCTCACCCTAAATAAGATAAATTTTACAAATGCCGAATCTAAAAAAAATACTACCCGATTCAACATCTCAATTACGGGTTCCGACAGAATTCTGAAGCTTGAAAACGAATGCGAGTCTATTGATTATTCTAGTATGGATGCTGATGGACATCTTGTTAGCCCAATATATCATGAGGTATCAAGTGACGTTTTTAGAAAAATAAAAGATGATTCTAATTTTATTTTTGTTGATCCTCAAGGTTTTCTGAGAAGAAAGGATTCACAAAACAATATTTTTTTGGAAAAGACTAATCTTGATTTGTCCAAGGTTGATGCAATCAAGGTCAATCCTGAAGAGTCTCAGCAAATTGTTAGTGGCACTCATGATGAAATGATGATGGCATTACAAAAGAAAGGAGTTAAGTATGTTTTATTGACAAACAAAGAAAATGTTTCTCTTTTAGTAAAAGACAAGGTCTACTCAATAACACTTCCTAACAAGCAAATTCATGACACCACTGGGATAGGAGACATCTTCTGTACAGCGTTTACCTGTACGATGATCAAAGAAAAAGATTTTTTGTGGGCATTATGTTTCGCAGGAGGTGCTGCTCAAGCAGCCCTTGATTCAAAAAATCTAGGCTTACAAAAAATTCCTTCAAAAGGGACAGTTCAAACAAATGCCTCCTATTTTTATAATCTAGTGAAATTTCGTGACCTATAATCATCATTCTTTTATTGAACTGAATTGATTCATTCTTCTATGCAAATAGGAATTTACGGTTCAGGAACTACTGAATCTGCTGCAAAGACAATAAAGAAAATTTTGGATGATTCTGGAATCAAGTCGTTTCCAATTGGTAAATCTAAGAACAAGGAATCTGACTGTGTTATTGTTTTAGGTGGGGATAAGGGAGTTAGAAATTATTTTCACAGGACGTTTGATTCCATCTCTCCAGTACTAGGAGTGAGTGAAGGGGAGGCAAGCGGGTTTTTAGCTCAGGTTGAACTTCGAGAATTTTCTGCATATGTTAATATTTTAAAAAAACAAAAGTATGCCGTAGAAGAGGTCCCTCGATTAGGAGTGAAGATCGATGGAAAAAATGTTTATCCAGTTCTAAACGATGTTGCAGTATTTTCATCAAAGAGTGCAATGTTGATGGAGCATACACTTAGAGTGAATGGGGATGAGGTATGGCATGATAACAGCGATGGAATAATCGTATCTACCCCCATCGGATCTTCGGCCTATTCGATGTCTGCTGGCGGACCTGTGCTATTTCAAGATTCTGCAGTGTTTGAAATAATTTCTGTGAATTCACTTGATGTTACCAGAAGACCAATAATCGTTTCTAACAAAAGTTCGATTGAGATTGATGATATATCCGCAAGATTACACTGTGAAGCTGTTCTTGATGGTTTGGACAGATATAAGGTGAACAAAATTGTTGAGTGTTCTCAGTTCTTTCCACCGGCAAAAATCATTAGGCTCAAAAAAGATTCAACTGCAATTTCGGCATTGGCAAAAAAAGTGCACCTAGCTGAAGAATTACTCAGCATGCCTCCAAGCTCAAAATTACTATTGAAGACACTAGAATACGAGGGCGCACTCACACAAAAAGATTTGGCAAACAAAACATTACTTCCTGATAGAACGGTCAGGTTGGCTTTGAGTCATTTACTGAAGAAGGGATATGTAAAGAAGAAGGTATCAATAAGAGATGCTAGGCAGAAAATTTATGAGATATCTAGAATAGAGTGATCAGTAAGGTTATTTTTTTAGAGAAGCTACATGTACGGATTGGGTATTTCTAAAGCACATAAACTGAATGTTTTAAGAAATTTCTGAGTAAATTCTTATCAGGCATTATTTCATTGCCACATATCTTAAACTGTCATTGTTATTTTTTTAAAGATTTAACGTATAAAATATCCTAATTGCTGAAGTGATCTTTTCAGTATAGCGGATTATTTTTCTGTAGATGCTTTTACAAATGCTTCAAAAACTTCTTCTGGAAATCCGGGTCTACTATTAAATTCAGGATGGAATTGAACACCCAGATAAAATTTATGGGATGGAATTTCAAGTATCTCCATTCTTTTTCCATTGTCACTTTCAGCTGAAAATATCAACCCGTTTTTTTCAAATTCTGGAATGTATTTTTTATTGATCTCATATCTGTGTCTGTGGCGCTTACTAATAACAGATCTGTGATAAATTTTACGCGCATTTGTATTGTCTTTGAGAAATATTTCATTGGCACCCAATCTAAGTGACCCACCCATATCCGAGATATCTTTTTGTTCTGGAAGTAAATCAACAATTGGATTCATTGCATCGCTTTTAATCTCTGTAGAATTTGCATCATCTAATTTTAAGACATATCTTCCAAATGCAACTGCTGCCAATTGAAATCCAAAGCATATTCCAAGATAAGGGATGTTTTTCTCGCGAGCAAAGTTTGCAGTTTGAATAATTCCCTCGGATCCTCTTGTGCCAAACCCTCCTGGAACTAATATTCCATCATATTTTGATAAAACACTATAGTCTGTAATTGACTCAGAATCTATCCAATCAATATCAATGGATTTACCTGTTTTTGCTCCTGCATGTCTTAGTGCATGATTTACACTGACATAACTATCAGCAAGTGTAACATATTTTCCAACCATTGCAATATTTATCTTCTGATCTTCATGATTTACCATGTTTTCTGCAATCTTATTCCACTGATCCCATTTGGTAGATGTATTGACCATGCCAACCTTTCCGAATTTTGTAAATATCGAATCCATGATTCCTTGGTCATAGAGCATCTGTGGAACTTGGAAAATGGATTTTGCATCATGGCATGATAAAACGTCTTTTGGCGTGACATTTGTAAACATCGCAATCTTTTGTTTTGTTTTTTCTTCCAGCGGAAGAGTGCATCTTACTGCCAAAAAGTCTGGCTGTATACCTATTCTTCTAAGCTCTTGAACGCTATGTTGAGTTGGTTTTGTCTTTTGTTCCCCAACCACATCAAGGGATGGCGCTAATGTCACATGAACAAAAATCACACCTTGCGGGCCTTCTTCAACTCTCATTTGTCTGAGTGCCTCCAGAAATGGTAGCGATTCTATGTCCCCCACAGTACCGCCACATTCTACAATCAAAAAGTCTAATTTTTCATCTTCGGCAATTTTTCTAATTCTATTTTTTATCTCATCAGTCACATGAGGGATAATCTGAACACATGCTCCCAAATACTCTCCTTTTCTTTCTGCTTCAATCACAGAAGAGTAAACTTGAGCTGTTGTAATGTTGTGACTTTTCAGAATATTTTGGTTTAAAAATCTTTCATAGTTTCCAATATCCATATCACATTCTCCTCCATCTTCAGTGACAAAGACTTCACCATGAGCCACAGGATTCATTGTTCCTGCATCATAGTTTAGATATGGATCTATTTTTACGCATGATACTTTTTGATCCGCCAACTGTAATAATTTTGCAATTGAGGATGTAGTTACACCTTTTCCAAGGCCCGACATTACACCGCCTGTCACAAAAATAAACTTCGTCTGCACATTAATGAAACAAGTATCTGGTTTTTGTATGTTTTGTCGATCTTGAATAGTTGAAATACCTAATCATACACAACAGTATTATGAGAATGAAATCTGTAGCTTTATCCTTATTTTTTGTATTTATCATAGGATTTGGTAGTTTAGCCTTTGCTGAAACATACGATATTAAAATACCCTCAGGAGCAGCAGATCCTAATGCTCCTTATTTTTGGTCTGAAAAATCAACTGGCGTAACTACAGGCGAAATCACGATATACCCAAGAGATTCGGTTACATGGAGTAATGCAGACACTGCATTCCATACCATTACGTCAATCACTAAAGATGGTGAAGTTGACGGTCTCTTTGACAGTGGTTTTTTTACTGCCGGAAAACATTATACTAGACAATTTAATGACCTTGGAGATTTTTACTATTTTTGTAGCATACATCCTTACATGAAGGGGGTAGTTCATGTGATAAAGAATCCTGGAAGTGTCAGATCAATTGACGGAGTGGCTTCTGGATACAGCGACAACGGATTAGGATTTAAAATTAAATACATTTTAGATACCAATCTTCAAAACGAGGTTCGTGTAGATCCAAAAGGAAATGCATTAACGTTTACTATTTCAGGCGACACACTAAATGATCAAATTACATTAGTTTTACCTTCAGATCTTATTGACGAGCCAAATACTGCTTTGGTAGACGGGAGCATTGTGGATTTTACAATCGATGAAACATCTGCTGGAATCAAGTTGGTGATTCCAATAGAACCTCATTCTAAAGAAATCAAGATTATTGGCACCCATGTAATTCCTGAGTTTGGATTATTGGCAGTAAGCGTACTAAGCATTGGTTTGTTTTCTATGTTGTTATTGTCTCGCTCTAAATTTTCTTTATTTGAATAAATCGATCTTTACACATGTATAAAAAAAATTCTTTTTTTCAATGGATTTTTGTATTTTTTACCATGGTTTTTTTATTTTTCTTTGTTTATTTTATTATGAGAACATCAAGTATGGCAGTCAGAACTGTATATTATCACTATCATTCAGTCTGTGTACGACTGCCACACTTTTGACGGATTATAGCGTGGTTTGTTTTTTAAGACGCTTAGTAAACGCTGAAATTTTTGATTCCAGTTTATCATAATGTGTTTTTTCAATTAATTTCAGGTATGCACTGCCAACAATTATTGCATCAGCTCCTGCTTTTACATATGTTCTAACATCTTCAGGGGTGGATACGCCAAATCCTACACCAATGGGGATTTTTCCTTTTGTATGTTTTTTTACATCCTTAATTGCATCTAGGGTGTAATTTTTAATCCCTGTTTTTGCTCCTGTTGTGCCAAAAACTGCAACAAGATACAAAAATCCAGTTGATATTTTAGAAATTTTCTCTATTCTGGTTTTGCTTGTGTTTGGCGATATTAGAAAAATAGTATCTGTATTGTTTTTTGCTGCCTGAATATACTTTTTTGATTCCTCAATTGACATGTCAGGAAGAATAAATCCATCAATTCCTGCCTTTTTTGCCTCTGCAATAAATCTTTGATATCCTGTATGATACAAGATATTAGTATATGTCATCATTACAAGTGGGACATCTGTCTCTTTTCTGATCTTCTTGACAATATCAAAATATTTGGAAACCGTGGTTCCATTCTCAAGTGATACTGTACTTGCATTTTGAATAACAGGGCCATCAGCTAGTGGGTCTGAAAATGGAAATCCTAGTTCTATGATGTCTGCTCCACCAGACACTAATCCTCGTACAGCTGCAATTGTTGCTTTTTCATTTGGGAATCCTACCATAATGTAAGAGATTAACGCCCTTTGGTTATTTGCAGCAAGTTCTGCAAATTTTTCCTTAATCTTTGACATGTTTATCCAGATAGTTTTGTACTTCTTCTACGTCTTTATCTCCTCTTCCAGACAGTGTGACTACAATTGATTCTGATTTCTTTCCTTTTCTTGCAACCTTCATCGCTTCAGCAATTGCATGAGAAGATTCAAGTGCAGGTATGATTCCTTCGGTTCTTGTTAGCATCAAAAATGCCTCGATTACTTCCTTGTCTGTAGCTGAGTGATATTTGATACGTTTCATATCCTTATAGTATGAATGCTCTGGACCTACTCCAGGATAATCCAGTCCTGCCGAAATACTATGTGTCTCTGTAATTTGACCTTCTTTGTCTTGGAGTAAATATGTCATCATCCCATGTAGTACCCCCTTGCTCCCAGAGGATAATGTTGCAGAATGCATTTTTGTTTTTAATCCGTGACCTGCAGCTTCTACACCGATAATTTCAGCATCAGTATCTACAAGAGGGTAAAATGTTCCAATTGCATTAGATCCACCGCCTACACATGCTATTACATAATCTGGTGCCTTGTTGTTTATTTTTTTCATTTGTGTTTTGATTTCTTTACCAATTACACTTTGAAAATCCCTGACCATTACCGGGTATGGATGAGGTCCTACTGCCGAACCTAGAAGATAATATGTTGTCTCCACATTAGTAATCCAGTCTCTAATTGCATCATTAATTGCGTCTTTCAGTGTCATGGAACCTGATTTTACTGGATGTACTTTGGAGCCAAGCATGTTCATTCTATACACATTTAGCTTTTGTCTTATGGTGTCTTTGTAACCCATATACACTTCAGATGTCATTCCCAAAGCTGCACATGCCATTGCAGTTGCAACTCCATGTTGTCCTGCTCCAGTTTCCGCAATGATTCTTTTTTTATTCATTCTTTTTGCAAGAATTGCCTGACCCAAGGTATTGTTGATTTTGTGCGCTCCTCCATGCAGCAGGTCTTCTCTTTTTAGATAAATTTTTGCTCCACCAATTTTTTCTGACAAATTCTTTGCATAGTACAGCGGCGTTGGCCTTCCTGCATAGATTTTGAGGTAGTAATCAAGTTCTTTTTTAAAACTATTATCATTTTTGAATTTAAGATAATTTTCTTCCAGCTCTTCAATTGCAGGAACCAAAGTTTCTGGAATATACTTCCCACCAAATTCACCAAATCGTCCGTTTTTAGGATATTTCAATATGTATTCACCAATTTTTTTACTTGTTCTTCAATGTTGTCACTTTTCATTATACTTGAACCTATCAAAAAAGCATCTGCACCACATTTTTTCAGATATTGAATGTCTTTAGGAGTATCAATCCCACTTTCTGAAAGAATCAACCTCGTTTTTTCAAACCCAGAGAGAATTCTCTCCGTTGTTTTTAGATCAATTTCCAGCGTGTCAAGATTTCTGTTATTGATTCCGATCAGATCTGCCTTTGTGCTTAATGCATTTTGAAACTCTTGTTTGGTGTGAACTTCGAGTAAAACTTCCAACCCTTGCCTGTGTCCGTAGTCTATAAACTCATCAACATTGGATAAAAATTTCTGATCAAAAAGGGATTGGATAAGTAACATGTAATCTGCGCCTATCTTTTTTGCAGCATCAATCTGAACTTTGTCAATCATGATGTCTTTCATCAGCATTGGAACATCCACCATCTGTCTTACGTTCATGAAATACTCTGGAGAGCCATTAAACAAGTATGGCTGGGTTAATACCGAAAGTGCTTTTGAGCCTCCAGCAATCATTTGGCAAGCAATACTGACAGGATCTTCTGGTGTTCTGATTTTGCCTAACGAGGGTGATGAAAATTTAATCTCAGTCAGAAGTGTTGCATGTGGATTTGTCTTGATGATTTGTTTAAAATCTTTAGTTGATTTTTGCAGATCTGCATCTATTTCGTAAATCCCGTCATTAATTGCCATCTGGGAATTATTCACCAGTTTTCTCAAAATATTTTCAGCCATCAATTATCTCCTTTAGTTTGGAGATGTCTCCAGTGTCTTGAACAAAATTTTTCAACAATGAAAATGCTTTGCCACTCTTTATTGTATCCAATGCGATTTGTACTGCTTCCTCAAAGTTTTTACAAATGTTTGCGACAATTAATCCACCAGCTGCATTAAGGGCAGTAGTCTCAATCATGGATTGGTTTGAAGTGTTATTTAGCACTCCCACAAATGATTTGATGGCATCTTCTTTAGAATTAACTTGAATGTCTTGCAATGATGATTTACGCAAGCCTAAGACCTCCGGATCAATTGCGTTCATTAGCACTTTGTTATTTTTTAAGATACATACACGATTAACTGAACTCGTAGAAAATTCATCCATGCCGTCATCCGAACGAACTGTCATAATATTTTCAGCGCCTCTTTTTTTGAGGAGTAACGGCAGCCTGTCTAGATATTCTGCAGAGAGCACTCCTACTAGTTGGTTTTTTACACCGGCTGGATTTGACAGAGGGCCTAGAAGATTAAATGCAGTTCTTTGCCCTAGATTCTTTCTTGCAGCAGACACATGTCGCATTGCAGGGTGAAACTTTTGTGCAAACATAAAGCAGAGATTATGTTTTTGCAGTATATCTGCAATCTTTGCTGGCTCTAGATTCAAGTCATAACCAAAATATTCAAAAACATCTGCACTACCAGCAATTCCTGAGCTTGAACGATTTCCATGTTTTGCCACAATTCCACCAGCAGCTGCCACAACAAATGACGCAGTTGTGGATATGTTAAATGTCCGTAGTTTATCTCCGCCTGTTCCACACATGTCAATTATGGTCCCGTTGTTTTTAGGCTCCACTTTAAGCGAGAAATCCTGCATTTTATCCAACATTCCAAGTAATTCATCATCTGTTTCCCCTTTATCTGCCAAGTATGATAAAAAATCTGCATTTTGTGAGTCATTTGTCTTACCAGACAAGATGTCGGTCATTACCTGATTCATCTGATCATATGTAAGATCTGTCTTTTCTTGTAACTTTAAGATCATCTCTGAAATCATTTCTTTTTCTCTCTTACTTGTTTGATGAAATTTCCAAGAATTTTTTTTCCATCTTCAGTCATTATTGATTCTGGATGAAACTGCACTCCTTGAATGAGGTATTTTTTGTGTTGTATTGCCATCACTTCTCCATCATCTGCTGCTGTTGCAGTGACTTGCAACACATCTGGTATCACTGTTTTATCTCCGACTAGGCTATGATAACGTGTAGCTCTGAAAGGATTTTTTACACCTTTGAATAGTTCTGAATCAGTATGGTCAACTGGACTTGTCTTACCATGTCGTACACATCCTGCATTTGTGACTTTGCCGCCAAATGCATCAATTATTCCCTGGTGTCCTAAACATACTCCCAGTATCGGGGTCTGTGATCCTAATTCTTTGATTACATCACTACAAACTCCAAAGTGTTTTTTGTCCTCAGGGGTACCAGGGCCAGGAGATATTATTATTGCGTCATAGTTTCTTTTTTTGATTTCATCTAACGTGATCTTATCATTTCTGATCACATCACATTCTACTCCCAATTCTCCCAGATACTGTGCAATATTGTACACAAATGAGTCATAATTGTCAATAATTAAAAAATTCAACTTGAGGCCTCCCTTAATGCCTGAAGCATGGCTCCTGCTTTATCTTCGGTCTCTTTGAATTCGTTTTCTGCAACAGAGTCTGACACAATACCTGCTCCTGATTGTACAAATCCCGTGTTGTCTTTGATGAATATGCTTCTAATCGCAATGGCAAAGTCACAACATCCGTTGTAAGAAAAATAGCCAACAGCTCCTGCATAAGGTCCTCTTGCTTCTGTTTCTAATTCATCTATGATCTCCATGGCTCTAACCTTTGGAGCCCCAGATACTGTTCCAGCCGGAAATACTGCTTGAAACGCATCAAACATGTCGTTTTTAGGAGACAGATTCCCTACAACATGGCTAACAATGTGTTGAACATGGCTAAACTGTTTAATCTCCATTAGAGATTCAAGGTGAACTGTTCCATACTTACACACTCTACCAATATCATTTCTGCCCAAATCTACAAGCATTGTGTGTTCTGCCAATTCTTTTTCATCATGGATTAGCTCCGCAGATAGCAATTTGTTCTTCTCCTCATCATCAGTGATTTTTCGAGTTCCTGCAATTGGGAATGTTTCTACTTTATTATCGGTAATTCTGACTAACATTTCAGGAGATGCACCAATAATTGTTTTGTTGCCTTGTTTTAGATGATACATGTAGGGTGAGGGATTTAGATTTCGTAATGTTTTGTATAACGTCAAAAAATCGCCGCTAACATCAAATGCAAATTTTCTAGATAGTACCACTTGGAAGATATCTCCATCATGAATGTATTTTTTTGCCTTGTTTACAATTTCCGAGTATTTTTTTTCATCCATGTTTGGTCTTGTCTCACTTGAATTAAATTCTCCAAAATAACCATCCCCCATGATTAATTTATCAAATCTATTTTCATCGTGAAAAAAATAAAATAATTTTTTGTGTAGATTGTCATATAATATGCCATCATCATAAATTCCAAACTCCATTAATGGTTGTGGGGAATTGTGAGAATCTTTAATATTCTCAACTAGCCTTATTGCGTCATAATTTACAACGCCTACTGCACCGCCAAGATATCTATAACTCTGATCATCTGTCTTCCCCAATAGTTTCTTTAATTCTTCAAAAGGGTCAGTGGTTTGGATGATCTTTTTGTTGTTATTTTGGATTATTTCCACTCTATCTGAAAATCCTTTGAAGATTATCTTTGGATCAAATCCCATCACAGATGTTTCAGATAGAACTTCAGGGCCAGTGAGGGATTCAAAGAGAAACGAATGTGGGTAATTTCTTGAAATCTTGTTATAAATTTGAAATTGGTTTTCAGATAAGTCTAGAGGTATTACTTTTGCCCGAGTCTTTCCAAAGGTGTCCACCCATAAACAAGGTTCTAACGGTTTATTATTTAAATTGATTATTTTACTTGTCATGGATCGTTTTTGTTTGAAGTAATTGATTAATCAGGCATGAGATAATTACGGTATAGTACGGTACCTTTATAGGATAGCCGATCGTAGTATTGTCACCATGCAGGAGGTAAAACAAACAATCATGCAGAAGGCGCAGATACTAAAGATACAAAATACAACGACTTCAGTAAGTAAGGTCGAGTGCTATATTTGTGGGAAAGGACTAGAAGATGGTTATTCCATATCAGCTAAGACTTTGCCAAATGGAATAGTTCTATTTTGTGACGTTCATTACTTGTTACAATAATTGATTAGTGATATTATTCACCATACTGTTTATATAGTAAATGACAAGGATGTTGATAAATCATATGTTTGAAATGTCAGTCTAATTCATACTTGAGAATCACATAATTTTCTGGTTCAAATTTAATAAAAAATTAATACTTAAAATTAATTGTTTTTGATTTTTCTTCAATAAAAAGCAATTTTTACTTCTACTTGATGTGGAAGCAAAAGGATTTTTTAGAAATACTGCCAAAACATTAGACTCTGAAGAACATCCATTGAAAAACAATATGTCAGTCAAAAAGAAAATTGAATAATTCAAAACCTGACAGATAGGTCCATGTTTGACTATGAATGTCGCTTCATATCAAAAAAAATTCTTTATAGGGTTTAGCAACAAAAAGGAAGAAGAGAATCAGTTACCACTAATCAAATCCCAGAGGAATCCAAAAAATTCTCTTATCATACACCGTCTCTTTTTTAAAAAAAGTAGTTAATTTCAGATCTGGATATTCATTGACCCAGATCATGTAAACTTTTAATCAAACAGTTCTAATCAAATTTCAAAAAATTTACTTCCATGATAGGATGATGTCCAAATGGTTGTTTCTGAAATTTTCATAGTACAGATAACGGATATTTTGGAAAAAACTACTACAAGTATAAAAAATAAGTGTTTATTATCAAACAAATGTATATTTTCTTATCATAATTATTAATAAAAAACATTTGAATTTTCTTGCTTATATGACATCATACAGATATCTTACTGCATATCATTTGATTTTATTCTAAAATAGCCATCACATAAACAATGCGTGTCCTCACAGTTTTTGATCTTATGTAAGAAGCATTTTTTCTGTCCTAACTCATATTTTCAGTGTATTTTAGACGACTCACATAATTTGCGTCTACAACACATTCCTGTAGGATATATTTTGGAGAGATGGTAGAAATGATGAATCTGGAAGTATTTGAGACATGACATAAGTGGTCATGAACAAAGATACAGATATCATGGTATGCTGAATCCATATATGAATATGGTGAAATCCCATGAGGGCGGATGTATTGAAAGAATCAATAAACTTTTGAGTAATAATCCAGAAGTGATTTTGATTCATATCACTGATACCTATTTTATAGAAGAATCAAGTGTAAATGAAATTATAGATCTTCCTGGGTTCGCAAGATTTTGTTCTATGGTAGACAGCATAAGATCAAATCCTGTTGTTAAAAAAAATAAAACTTCTGTACTTGTTTTACATGGAGGCGATTTTTTGTATCCCTCGTTAATGAGTCTCTATTTTCAAGGAAGGCAAATGGTGGATGTTTTAAATCTGTGTGGGTTGAATTACTGTACTTTAGGCAATCATGACTTTGATGGAGGTACAAATGTACTCAGAGCAAGAATGTCTGAAGCATCATTTGGGATCATATGTGCAAACATAAAGAATCCAAAAAAGGAAAAAATTCTGGAAATTTCAGATTATGTAATATTTGGGAATAATTATACTAAACCATTTGCAGCAATAACAGGAGTTGCAGGAAAAGCCACACTCAGAAAAGCAAAAAAAAACGGGTTTGTGGCAACCGCTTCAGAAACATCACTAATGAAAACAATATCCAAGATCAAAAAAAATCATCCTGAAATCAACTATTTGATTATTTTGTCGCATATGAGCAATAAAGAAGATGTCAATCTGGAGAGATGGCTTGTCAAAAACTGGGACGGTTATCTATGCCTGCTTGGAGGCCATGATCATAACGAAGTTTTGAGATATGACAAGAAAAATCCTAAATCAATTCTTTTGAAAGGACAGTCAAATTGTAGAACAGTACAAATTGTTGGGGTTCCCAGAAAATCAGATCTTAAGATAGGACAATTCTCAAGACAAGTAATCATAATGAATTCTGCAGAATTAGCAGGGTTCCATCCTGAAACAAAAATACAAAAAAGGACAATGCAGTGGGAGTCAGATCTTGAGAGAAATGGGAATAAAATAGAATCCAAAAAAATCATCAAACAATTCAAAACAGGTACAATTCTTGACGCAACAGAACTACAATTAAGAAAGGGTTCTACCAATTTTGGGAACTTTGTTGCAGATTGCATATTAGATTTTGCAGATTCGGACATTGTGTTTATCAATTCGGGTCATTTCAGAGGAGATCGTAAAATAGGAAATGTTCTCAGGATGTCTCATCTTCATCAGGTATTTGTCTTGGACAAAAAGGACACGCTTGTAAAAATAATCATGACCAAAAAAGAATGTATCAAGTTTCTAAGACATGCATACTCAGAAGAGGGGCGTGGAAAGATACTACAAGTATCAAAAAACATATTCAAAATTTTGCAAGAATCAAGACTAGAAGATAGACTATCAGTCACCATGCTGTGGGACATGTTAAAAACAAACGATGATGGCTTTACTGCAATATTAGCTCAAAGTAGAAAGAGCACCGTTGATAACATAGTATCAGAACTTGAAAAATACATAATTCCAAACTCTTCTCTTTTTGATGTAATCAAAAAATCGTCAAAACATGTAGAATATGACCCAAGTATGAGAATTTCTGTAGAAAAGATTTCGGTATTTTTGAAAGATCAGATTTTGAGATCTGCTCCTTAACTATGAATTATTAAGATATCATAAGATTATCATTTAATGGGTTCTAGGATTATTTGTCAATGTATGAAATGTGATTGCCATAAAAAATTTGAACCCATCGAGACTGAAGAATTAATCTGATTCAGCATGGGCGATTAAATCATGAACAAATCTCATTTCTAAAGACTAGGATTGGGAGTAAATTGTGCAACCAATGTTTTATTGGAAATCATAATAAATAAAATCCAATACGCTTAAGTTGAATATCGCAGGATTACTTATCATGGCAAGAATTTGTAAAAAATGTGATGTCAAAATGGATAGTAAAAATACAAAAGTAGAAAGAAGAGGCAACGAAACAAAGAATATGCCTGCAGAATATTACTGTCCAAAATGCGACCATTCTGAATACGATCACACTTAGCATCGGACATGAATCGACATTCTTAAGTTTGTTTAAACTTCATAAGACTTGTGAACTGTTTTGTGTGTGGCAAAAAGAAAGAAGATTACCAAGTATGGACAAATAAAATCGTAATTAGTGCAACATATGATTCAGCATTTCAAGATCATGACATTATTTGTAACTTATCAGACAAATCTGTAATATGTCATAAATGTATCAAATCAATAGAAGGTGAAGTTAATCAAAAAAAATAGATTCGGATTATGCTGAAAATTCAATTCTTCAATTATTTCTTCTAGGCAAAAATGGAATTAATGCTCTGACAAACTCCGTAAAGTTCTTTGTTTGATAGTATATTGTGCCAGGACCTGTGATCTCTATTACTAATGCTTCCCCTCCCAGAATTGATGTCTTTAAGCCCCCATGCTTTGTTACTCTATAATCAGCACTAGCACTCATTGCGACTAGTTGATAGTTATCAAGTATCATTTTTTCGCCATCTTTAAGAATCATAGACAGTATCCCTCCCCATGCATTTACAAACATGTCCCCATCACCTAATGTCTTTAGCATGAAGAGGTTACTCCCAAAAATCCCTTTTGTAAACCCCTGCCATTGAGTATCCAATGTCAGATCATTAGTTGAACCAACATATGCTCCTGACTGAACAATAAATTCTTCTTTTACATTAATTACCTCAATGTCTCCAAGCATATTTCCTGTAAGACCCAAAGTACAGTTGTCTTCTTGTGCAATAAAATTATTTACAAAAAATGATTCGCCTCCTAGTGCAGCTGTCTTTAATGTTTTTAGAAAACCTCCTTTTCTCATAGAAGTTATAGTCTCAATATCTCCCTTGATAAATACAAGCGAACCAGCTTCAGCTGTTATTTTATCTCCCTTATTCATTGAGACATGGATGATGCCCAAGGGATTTTTCAAGATTTCATATTGCAACAAGTGACTTTTCAAACTGCTTGGAATTAAGAGTTTTTCAAGATCCATTCCTTTTAAAAATTGAGAAACACCACATGGATGCATGATTCGTGCCTATTTCTGCTTATTTATGAGAATAATGAAAAAAACTCCATGGCCCCCTTTTTTGTTAATTCCTTGTTTTTAGTCTGACAATAATTTGTGGTAAAAGTACATTTTGGGCACCCACCCCATGCCTCTCCTTGCTCAACCAACTTTCTTTGTTTAGAATCAGATGGACAATCACAGCAAGAAAGTAAGGAATTGCATGTGACAAGAATTTTTTCAAAACCATCGTAGATTATCTTGCTGCATCCATTGAACCCATCTGACGAGTTGTCATACATGTATATTATACCATTTTCATAATACGAGTCAATATCATTTGATTCGGATTTTGTGATGATTTTTGCCGCGTTAATCAGCACGTGGGCTATTGTATGAATTCTAGAATCAGATGATAGTTGATCAGAACCATTTGTTTTCAAAATAAACTCGGAAGGAAGAATAATGCTTACTGCCGAATGTTTTGACTTCCAATTAAAGTCCCTCCACGACGAAATGTTGGCGCCATTGTATGTTTCAAAGTTTTCAGTTGACTCGTTATAGTTTCCTTTAAGATAACCAGTTATTGTTCTGCTTAATTCGATTATTCCATAACGGAGTAAAATTTTTCTAGATTTTACAACAATTTCTCGCCTGAGGGCATTTTTCTCTGACGTCTGAATTATAGATGTTCTGACTATCGGTATGGTTCTTTTTTGTCTCTCATGTGATTTTTTTAGATATGCCCTTGCACCATTTTGAGATTTCATTAGAGATGTAACCTCATAATTTTCTTTATTAAAGTGGTACAATGCATTTTGATGTAACTGATAATACCCTACCGGGACTGCACGAGTGCCAATCTTTTTTGAATTGTGATATATTAGAATTTCACCAGACGTCCCACGTAGATTAATACTGTTTGCAAAATCAAAAAATTGTGATTTATCATTTGTTGCAAATGCTTCCTTTTCAATCTCTATTGATTCTGTATGTTTGTCTGATATGATAGGATTTTTTTTGTTAATCGGTATGACGTGGTCTTGCATCAGGTAATCATCAATGTGTCGTGCAAAATAATGACATGCAGCATCATCAGGATCAAAAACACATATAGCATAAGATTTCTGTCCCATCCTTCCGGCACGACCAATTCTTTGCACAAAAGAATCATATTCATTTTTGAACGCAGAAATCACAACATCAACATGTCCTATATCAATCCCTAATTCCAATGTAGGAGTACATGACAAAGCATCCAATTCGCCAGCTTTCATCTGAGATTCGTATAGTTTTCTATTATTTTGATCCAATCCGCCACGATGTATCTGAATTCTGATTCCATCATTTGATTCTTCTACATTTGATGCAAGGAATTCTGCATCATTATGAGAATTACTAAAGATCAGTTGTGTCGATTTATTTTTAAAACATATTGATGCAATGATCTCCATTGTAGTCCTTTGTCCATGCTTTCTTGGCATTACAAAAAACATATGCATATCATGTTTCCGACGAATCTTACTTTTGACGTATGAAAATGATTCTTCAGGCAAATCAAACATGTTTGAAAAAAATTCTTTAGAATTGTCAAGCGTTGCAGATGAACCTACATACTGAATCTTTCCCATGTATCTTTTCATTCGACTTAATACATGGTAAACATTCGACCCGTGAAAACTTGTATATGAATGAGCCTCATCCATCACAATTATTTTTGCATTTTTGAACAACTCATTCCATTTTTTGTCCTGTAAAATTAAATGGTAATTAATAAAATCAAAATTTGTTGCAATAATTAATGCCTTTTTACCCGAGTCTGCAATAATCATGTCTTTGTATTCAGAACTTTGTCCACCATGAATTGAATAAACTGAAACCACATTTCTCAATCCACATCTGTCAATTAAATCAGATATCTTGGATACCTGATCATCAATTAATGCATTAAGCGGATAAACAAACAATGCAAATACTCCAGGAGATACATCTTGAGAAATTTTTTGTAATATTGGAATGCTGAATGCTTCTGTTTTTCCAGATCCAGTAGGTGCAGAAATGATGCAATTGTCTCCTTTTATGATAGAACGAATTGACTGTTCTTGGAATGGTAAAAATCCTGAAAACCCATATTTTTTAATTCCATTCATAATATTGTCTGACAAGACATCTTTGAGGTTATCTATCGGTATTTTTGGTGGTTCCGGAGATTTAACATTCTCATAATATACAATTCCCAAAGTTTCATCCTTATGGCCTTTAACTAGTTCGTGTATTATCATGTCATCCTCAATCAAAGATTTTGGAATCTTGCTGATATCAAAGAGAATTTCCGCAGGTAAAGGAATTTTAGGCTCTGAAATTGTTTCTTTTGGCTTTAAATTTCCTTTAATCTCATCTAGAAGGTATTCTATTGGTTCTATGTCACATCTATGTGGTTCATCAGTTCTTGCGTCAATTGGGATGAATTTTCCACTCTCCGACTTGAAGGCATCATCCCAATAAATTTGAGATCCACACCCTTTAGAGCAAGACTTGGTTCTGCCGGTATAGTTCATGCCATAGGTAGGTCTTTTTGGCATTACTTTTTCAGGATTACATTTTGGGCAAGCCCATGGACCTCCAACATCATCTATATTTTGTGATAGTTTGGTATTACAATCAAAACAAAACTTCATGATTGTCTTTTTGATTTAATTTACTATTAATGAACATATAGACAATCAATACTTATCATTAATAGCAAGCAATTCAAAAAAAGTAGTAAAATGGCGCTATCTAAAATTGCAAGATCGAAAAAATCATTTGGAGAAAAGATCTCAGGGCAAAGCCAAAGCTCAATTGTTGGGATATTTCAGGCAATTGGAAATTTTGAGAATTTCTGTATGGAGAAATACGGGAAGGCAGACGTCATTACAGACCTAAAGAACGCAACTGATGACGAGGTATACGACTTGCTACAATCCTGGATTAATTGGAACGGCTCAAGAGCCCCAAGAACAATGGCTGTCTATTTTTCAAGACTGAGAAAGTACCTGCACTATATGGGAATAAAACTAAATGAGCAGGATATTAAAAACGAACTGGAGTTCAGACACAGTGTACAAGATGACCTTTACGGCCTTACATTGGATGACATCCATACGATTTTCAAAGAATTGCGATACAAACACAGAGTCCTTTTCATGTGCCAGTTATCATCCCTGATGCGGATAGCGGAAATCGTTCAAATACGAAAAAAGCATTTGATACTAGATCAGAAGAACATCATTGTGAAGATCCCATCAACCATTGCAAAAAATTCCAGTGGCAGGACAACTTTCTTTAGCAAGGAATCTAGCAAGTTGCTTAGGCCGATCCTAAAAGATTTGCAAGACGATGATCTGGTGTTTGGGTCAAGCGACCATAAAGACAAGACACCATATCAGAATATGACCAATTCAGCATCCAACGCAAAACAGGTTTTGAGAAATGCAGTAAGGAAAACGGGGTTGACAAAAAAATACGAATCCACAGGTCGATTAATGATTTCCACGCATAGTTTTAGGGCTTATGGAATCACAAAACTATCAAGGTTTGACTCGAATTTTACAAAGAAAATCTCGGGTCAAAAAGGCTATCTGCTACAGTATGACAGAATGTCAGATGAGGAGAAATTAGATCTGTATGAGAAATTTGAGACCGAGTTAACTGTCGATACGGCTGAAAGACTTCGGGCAGAAAACGAAAAACTAGAAAAAGAAAAATCTGAAAACATTTCCCTGCAAAAACAGATCACAGAACTTACAAATGAAATGTCTACGTTGAAATTGAAACACCAAGCAGAGAGAAATGACGACCAGACAAAATTAGGATTCACAAAAGACATGATAATTCATTTGTCACAAGATGACGGGTTCAGAGCATTGGTTGAGAAGACATCTAAAGAGATGAGAGAAAGGAAGCCTTGGACCGAAGTTAAGAAAGAGTTGGATGCAAAAACATAGGTCAGAACGTACGTTTGTGTACGATTACGCACGTAATACGACCCTTAAATAAACCGCTTACGCAAATGTGAAGGGATTATTCTTGGTACAAGTGAGGACCTCAGATGGCCTACAACTGTAGGTAAAAAACCAAATGTAATTACAAAATTAGTACAAAATCATGCTCAAAAAGTATTACTGCATGGGCCACATGTATCAACACAGATTATTCCATTACCCTCGTTGGTAGCAATCTGGATCACGATGCTTGGAAAATATATTATGCTGGCAGGATTAAGCACATCCCCAGTACAACGTGTATGAGGTTATAGTTAGTGATGTTAATTTCATACCTACATGGAACAAAATAGTGTATAAATCTCAAAATCAAACTTGGATGCTGGAAAATGAATAAAACATATCTGAAAAGTTTAGTGTCTTGGTTTACGTGTTTTTATCAATGAAAACATCACAGTAAGTCCCAAAACCGAAAGAATTACAACAAGCGAGTATGCCACATCAATCTTGTAAAACTCGGACATTATCATCTTGATTCCTATGAATCCGAGTAGTATCGTCAGCCCATATTTTAGATAGACTAGTTTTTCAATGCCACGACCTATAACAAAATACAAGCTTCTCAGTCCCAATACTGCAAATATGTTGGAAGTGACGACAATAAAGACATCATCTGTAATTGACAAAACAGCAGGTATGGAATCAAGTGCAAATACTAGGTCAGTCATTTCAACTGAGACCAACGCCACCAAGAGTATTGTGGCAAACCGTTTTCCTTGCTTCTTTACGATAAACCTTGATTGATTATAAGACAAGTCTAGGGGAATAAACTTTTTGAGAAACCTGACTGAAAAACTCTTTTCAATTTCTAGTTTCTCTTTTTCTTTCTTTGTTATCATCCTAACACTTGTAAAAAGTAAAATTGCTCCAAGGACATAGATCATCCAATGAAATGATTCCAGAAGAGAGATACCTGCCAGAATGAACCCAATTCTCATAAAAATGGCACCGATTATCCCCCACATCAAAACCCGATGTTGCAATATGTGCGAGATTCCAAGTGAAGTAAAAATTAGAACAAATACCATCAGATTGTCTACACTAAGGGCTTTTTCTAGAGCGTAACCAGTAACATATTCTATTGTCTTTGCTTCCCCTAAAACAAAATGAATTGGAATTGCAAATCCTATTCCTACTGAGATCCAGATTACAGTCCAAGCTATTTCCAGTTTAAAACTGTCTTTTGATTTGGGCTTTTTGAAAAATCTATGAAAGTGATCTGAAAACAGATCAATTAGTATACCAGCTGTCACTATGCTGATAAAACTAATCCAAAGAAAATCCTCCAAAACAGTTGGCCAATTAAATAATCCTGGCTATTAACATTTTCAATTTTTTGTAATATCTTGAAAAGATTGTCGATTACATTACTTGATTACTAAGATAATGGAGTAATCATTACCAATCCTGCATCATTTGGGACAAACCGTATCATTGCAACTTTTTTTCCAAAAATATTGTTTTTTGCATCCAACTCGTTTGGAATTTGGCCATTTACGGTTACCGCCATTTTTGATGTGACAAATTCACTTGGAATGTATAATATTACGTATTGAGGCTGGTCAATTGAAAATAAGATTACACCAGCTTGGGGAATAAATTCAAAGTTAGAAATTACTGCAGGGCTTTGCATGTCTATAATTTTTGAAGTTCCTTCAATGAATTGTGGCTGGAATTTTTCCCTCACATCTTTAGTAAGGGGTTTAAGTTCATATTTTTCGGAATCTTCTATTTCTAATCGTAAGCCTTCAAGACAATAGTTTTTGCCTTTTTCGTCGTCAATCAGTTCACATGATTTGGCACCCTCATCAAAAGTATGATTTGTGAAAAATGCCAAAGTGGTTCCAATAGACATGTTACATTCAACAAAATCAAGAGATTCTAACTCTGTATCACAAAGATTAGAAATCACATCTTTGGAAATTCCTTGTCGGGTTAATATGTTGTCTGTATGTTGCATCATCACTCCCTTCACACATAGTATGTTCTGATAAAATGACATATCATGGCACAATTCCAGCGATGAAATCAAATCTTCACCAAAATAATGGACCAGTCCATGTCCCAGTCCATGAATACAGTCTTGATAGTTTGAAGTTCCTATCAATTCATCACAAATTACTTTATAATCAGATGGAAATGATTTGTGGTTTTCTTGTGTTTCATGAAAATAAGCAGCTAAAACACCATGAAAATACCCTCCTCTACACATAGTTCCATCCATGCCAATTAGATTTTCAATAACATTGGGTCTTTCATTAAATGCGACATGTCCTACTTCATGAGAAACAAAGTGACAGTCATCAAGGGTTCCAATCTTAGATAACGCTATTGAAAGTTCCAGTACATCTGAATTATTTTCTTCATTGCCTGCAACCTTACCAAAAAACGTAGAATAGCACACAAGACGCAATGTTCCGTTATCCATGTCAGCACATACGCGTATATCTTGAAGGTATTCTGTTGCTAAACTCTCTGAAATTGGTAAAGGATCAGAGTCAACCACATCCAAAATTCCGTCATTATCATCGTCTGTATCTTTGAATGAGCCTATCCCATCAAAGTCAAAGTCTGCCCAGTCTTCAGGATCTGTATCAAACTGATCAAGAGAATCAGAAATTCCGTCATTATCATCATCAATATCACATTCATCTCCCAATTTGTCTGAATCAAAGTCTGTTTGATCAAAATTAGTGTATGTTGGACAATTATCAAGAGAATCAATTACTCCATCTTTGTCCACATCAAAGCCATCTAGATTTACATCAGTTATGTCATCAGAATTTAGTAGAAAGAAAGTGACTGACAAACCAATTACTATGGCAATAGGAATGATGAAAAATCTACTAATAACCAATTACTCTTTTTTGAGATTTGAATATACTTTGTTTGTGATACAAGATTGAATTTGACAATATTATCAGGAGTAATTTTTCATAACAATCTAAAAAAATTGGCAAGTGTCGATGAACCTAGCAGCCGAACAATCAAGAAAAAACTACCTGCCACTTGTATTTCCAGTAGCTGCCTAAAACATTCTATGATACAAGTCTAGATCTGAGAAAACAAAATTTATCAAAAAACTGTAATTATTTGTAGAATAGGTTAAATTCTTGATTTTAGAGGTAAAGATTGTCAGAAATGCTAGAATCCCCACAGACAAAAATCTTAGAGTTCATAATTAACAACCCTAGTTCCCATCTAAGAGAAATTAAGAGCAAACTTGGATTCTCAATGGGTACAATTCAATATCATCTTAACATTCTTGAAAAAGAAGGAAAAATCAAATCAGTCAAAGCAAAGTTTTACAAAAATTATTATCACATAAATGAGTCTGACGGTAAAGTACTTTCGGTATTCAATTTAGAATCTCCTCGAAGTATCATTTTATGTTTACTCCAACATGAACCTTCTACGCATCAAGATATAGCAAAAAGAGTTGGATTATCATCTTCAACTGTTAGTTGGCACATGAAAAGATTATTGGATTTAAAAATTGTAGAGTCAGAATATTCTGGAAAATACACCCTTTATCATCTTACCAGCAGAGAAAATGTATTAGAGAATCTTAGAAAATGCAAATCAACAACATGGAACGCTATGATTAACAATATGGTAGATGTCTTTTCAGCATTTGAACAGAAATAATAAAGATATAGAATGTTTGAATCATATTTATCGGTAATATCAAATATTTTTCTACAGCTTGATTACCTTAATCCATTTGATGATTCAGGGGACATTGTAACTCAAGATGATCTTATTGCAGGATCTGTAACGCTTGCCATTGCAGGAATATCAATAATCTTAACAATCATGGCAGTTTCTGCATATAAAAAAACGGGAGTCTCTCAATTAAAATACATCGCATTAGCTTTTTCATTATTTACCATTTATCTTGCGACAGAAGCACTCCAAGAATTATTACCATTTGACGATGATTCATTTGATTTGTTTTTATCAGTAATTATGTTGGGCATTCTAATCAGCTTCTTTTTTGGAATAATGAGGAAAAAGAAAAATCATCTAGAGAAACCCTGATTGTCTATTAATCTTAGTTTTAGGACTAGATCTGAGAGTAGCATTACAGTAAGGACATCGAAATTTATTAATTCATAAAAACTTACAACAGCACGAACACCATTTGAAACCATTTCCATAACTTAGTTTATTGGAAATCCAATCAAGTTTGAAACTCTCACATTTATTATTACATAAAAACACCAATCTTAACACTTAGAATATCATCTAATCCTTAATTTTCATCACTGACTCAAGAGATAGATGTAAAATGGAGTTTGGTCTTCTTTTGTCAATCTAAGTCATTGATTCTCAAAAGAAATGGCAAGGTTTTCATCATTTCTTCAGATGTTTTTGATCATGTTGTTCTGACACCTATAAACTCATAACTCTTGGTGGTGTTAGTTCTTCTCACTACATCTATGCAACTATCAATACACTCTTACCCAGTGGAGAGGACATTGCTGCTAGCACTCATGACGCCCTGAGAATTGTTGAAAATCTCACAAATTTCTGTTGGTTCCATGATGATATTCCACTTGGCAGTACAGACGAAATTGGACAATGTCCAAAAATGTCCAGTTTCGTCCAACAAAGTCCAAATTCAGATGAATGATTCCTACGTCAGACTTTAATTCAAAATCATACTAACTGATTCAAATTAGATAGGATGAGGGTTTCTTTCCCGACCAATACATCACACCATCTAATTCCAACCAGTACAAATGATGAGGATCACTTATCAACTATGAGCATTATGTGCGATCAGTGGTCGGCGGAATCGTATTAGTACTAACTGTTTTTGGTATTGTTGCAATTATGGTCACATCTTCAAATGCATATGCCCAAACAGACAACATATACACAAGTGAGCAGGCCACATTATCTGATGATCTAAAAGACAATCCTGTAGCGCAGGATATTCTCAAGAAGATAGGGCAGACAAAAAAATGGATTGCAGAACTTGAGCAAAGAGACTATGACAAATTAGAAGAACAAAAGGAATTAGAAGATAAAAGACAGCAGGCATTGGCAAAGCTGAACCAAGACTTGGCAGAATGGGAAGAGCTTTGGGAGTACTATTCCCCAAGAAACTCTTTTGCCAGATTTGTTGACAAAGTGCCAGACTCACAGGTGCAGGATGTTTTTTGGGACCAGTTTGAGTTCAAAGAACAAAAGGTAATGGCAGGGCGTGATGCCTTAAAGAGTGTTATTGCAAATGGGGGCTCTCTACATCAAGCAAGACACGCATATCTTGTAGCAGCAGAAACCAAGAGAATTGAACTCATAGAGGCAAACTCACAATTCAATGTAAGACACAACCTTGCCTATTACAATCAGCAGATACTGTTTGACAGGGAAGGACAGTTTGTAGATTCGCCCATAACTGGCGAACAGTTAAGAAAGTATTACGAAGATTTTAGGAAAAACCCGGCATATCTTGCAGCCAATCCGGATGATGCAGTATCTTGGGAAGAGTTTGGAAAGACAGACCCAGACACGGAATGCATAGACGGTGAGATTGTAGTGCATCGTTTTCACGCAAATGATTATGTTTGCATAACAACGTCAACTGCAGAGATGTGGATACGACATGGTATGGGGGAGATAACAGGATCACAAAGGGTTGCAACATACGATAACTTACAACACGTTTCACCCATTACAAAGTGTGATGATGGTTTGGTGGTTGTATATGTACTTGAAGCAAAAAAATACTCTTGCATTCCTGAAGATACTGCAAATGAGTGGACAGAACACAGAATAGCCGAGTTCCATGACCCAGAGGACTATATCATGAAGAGCATAGAGACAAAGGATGCACTTGTAAGAGTCGAGGAGATAAACCAGCGGATAAGGGACATGGAAAAGCATCTTGAAGACCAGAAAGATGACCTCGTAAAAGCATATGATGCAAAATACGATAAAGTAGGATTGGAGTCAAAAGAGGCCGAAAAGAAGATAATAAAAGAGTTCAATGACGGCAATTTATCAAAAGAGGAGATGAGCAAAAATATATCCCACATCAGAGAAGAGTTAGACTCAGACAAGGAAAGGGTATTGAAAGACAAGGTAAGGGATAACAAAGCGCTTGAAAGAGAGCATGAAAAAAGAATGACAGATTTTGTCAAAGAGTATGACTTTGATCCGTATATCAAGGTAGTTATGAATTCGGGCAGAACTGTATATGAGGCAGTATTAAGGGAATAATCTTTTTGTGAAATGAATTATCAATAAAACATCAGAAGTACTTATGAACTTGCCATCTAGGATATAGATAAATTATGAAAGATTTTGCAATTCTGTCCATCGGTTAACTAAGTTTGTTGAGGGGGAAATTATGGTTCAAATTTGACTGGGAGCACAACGTGTATGGGGATATAGTTAGTGGGTTGAATAAAAGACCCACGTGGAAAAATAACTATCTAAAAAATTAATAGAAACAAATCACAAAAAAATTTATTTTATTTCATTTAGTTGGTTGAAGATTTTCTTTCCGTATGGATTTTGACAATAAGTTAATTGCCCACAAACCTTGTAATGGTAGATGTTGACTACGCCCCAGTGATATAAACAATATGTGCAATCCTTGGACAGTAGGTTTCTCAATCAAACAGTATTTTTGCTGCACAAGTAATTTTCCAATGATGTATTGTATGTATATCTCCAGTTTATTACGGGGTCAGAACACTGCAGAATTAGTGACAGTTATGAGTCAGGTATTAAATTCGTGCAGCTACGAACGTAATTATCTAACAAGCATGAGTTAATTCATGTGCAGTTCTACGATCATCATTTGATTATGTAATGTCTACATAGATGTAAAGATGTGCTCCACCACTTGATGAGGCACTATGCCTCTTTGTCAATAATTTCAGGTTATTTTCCCATCGCTGCAATCAATCACTATATTTACACCGCCATAATCGGGATAGCCAACCTACGTAAACGTAATCTTAGATCACAAAAATTGTTACTTACAACAGAGTACGGTTGGTTTTGAATTATTATTCAAAAAAATCTAAAATTTGTTCAGATTATTCTAAAAAGTACGATCATCATTTTTATCGTCAAAGTTTTGTGTCAATTTTATAAGATACCGTTAACTGTATCAAGATTTGACATTTGCAACTTCATATTTCATATTCATTTCTCCGAATCCAATTATGTCCACATCAAAATATTTTGCAGGACAGCTATGTCTTCTCTCAAGTATTGGCATTAGTGACCCATCAATTCCATCCTCTAACCCAACAGCGATTGGTAGGGCATCACATAATTGACTAAACGAAATCCAGTATATTCCAGGTTTTATATTTTCTAAGGGATGAAGAATATAAATTACATCGTATGAGCCATTATCTAGTGAAATTGGGTTAGGTTCAATATTCAAAACAAATTCTGGTACTTCACTACTGGTGGTTTCAAAAATATTCTTATGAATGACATTGGGAATTTTAAAAATTCCTGTATTATCTAAATCAGAAGAATATCTTGCACAGACGTATCCGATGGAATCAGGTTCCAAAAAGAAAACCAATCTTTCAAATTTTCCAGTAATGGAATCAGATTTTTGGATAATCTTTGAGTTTAAAGGAATTGTAGAAGTGCATTTATCAAAATATTGCATCTTTGTCAATTCATTTTTCTGATTCAGAATCTCATCGTCATTTTTGTAAAGATCTTGTCTCGATACAACAGTAATTGCCATTAAAGTCGCCACTGTAATTACAACCACAATAGAAATTAAAACTAATTTTTTCATAAACAAAACATCTAATCAGACGGATCATATAACGTTGATCATGCATTAAATAGATTATTCATAAAAAAAAGAAAGGGTTAAGTGTTGGTGCTAGATTGCCAAGTTTCAGTAAAGTATCCGCCTACGTTAATATTTCCAGTACTAATGTTAGACGTACCTGAATTACTCATGTTTATTTTGTGATAATAACCATTGCTGTAGGGAGTGTAGATATTTTTACTAGAGGTGTGATAATAAACCCAACCTGTCATGGTATCGCTGGTAAACTTTGCTAGTTTAGCAATTGTTGGTGGGTTGTATGAAGCTCTCTCGTTTATGAATTCTCCTAGAACCGGTGCATTCATCTCTGAATACGTATAGTTAGATATACTACAACCTAGTCCTGTCGAAGTGTTTTGCATGGATACATTATACTTGGTGTCCAGTCCGCCTGTTTTCTTTTGATTTGTAACAGTAACTAGAATGGAGTTGCCAGAGTTGATGGTAGTGCTACATTGGAATGCATTACTTGTAGTCTTAAATTGATACCAGAAGAATTGGCTAGTGGTACAGGTTGGTGTGCAGACTATTTTTTGATCAGTTCCTGCCTGAGCTATGTGGGTGTTTGTGGCACCTTTAGTATCTACAAGCCCAGTCCATATGGCTAAGTTACAGGGTTTGCTATTGCAATCACCTGCTGAAGGTTGGCTTACGGAAGGTACTGTGTATGACGTTTTAGCTTCATAGACTTTTTTTGTTGGATTTGTTGATGAAGTAAAGCTGGATCCTCCAATTTCATATGCTGCCCAATTGCCAGATGTGTCAGTATAACCATATTGTCCTCCAACATGTTCAGATACATCCGTTACTCCGGACAAGTTTTTGTCTATCGTAACTACCACATTTTTCACGTATCCATCTGCATCATTTAAGATGTAACCTACATTGACATCATTCAAACTTGCAGTACAATTTTCATAATCAAGATTCCATGTGAAGTATACACTATGAAATGTTCTGTCATAATCTGCAGTTCTTGAATTAAATGCGGGATTGTTTTGTGTTAATGACGATGCTCTGTCACCATCAATGCTTTTGCTCTGAGAATTCATAGATTCGGTAATCTTATCAGCACATTTTAGCTGCTCTTCTGTGAGAAGATTAGGTGCAACTACATCCTGTTCTGCGGCATAGGCCTGGTAATCATAATTCATAGTGAATACGCTTACCACCATAAGGCTCATAAGAACAAAGACTGTGCTAATTTCTTTTTTCTTGCTGTGTGTTGATGTCATTTGTTTCTTTTCTATAGTCATTGCATTCCCAAACATGGTAATAACTAATAAAGAAAACTCATTACTGCAGTGAGCAATATTTTTAAACTCTTGATTTTGTAAAATTATTTAAATTATTTGATTAGTTAATAAATCTCAGTTCTTATCGTCCTAGAAAAAAGGTCTAGTCCATTTTTGCTCAAACTGATAATCTCTATACCCCCATCATCAGTTTCTTTTTTTATCAAATTCATCAACTCTAACCATTCTAGATATAATACAAATTTGTCATAGATTAATTTGGTTTTCATAACCATATTGGTCTTTTTTTCTTCGCCATTAAAATATAAGATTGTAAGAATCTGTTTCACTACACTCCAGTCTATTCTCTGTAATTCTTTTTTCTTTGTATCTTTATTTGTCGTCATTTCCATTATTAGAAACAACGTTTAACACATACTAATATAAAATAATGTCGACTAAATAAACAGCATAACACATCACATGTTAACACAGTTATCACACTGTTTAACTATGTGTAATTCACATTTTGTTCATGATTGATGCAACTGATCATGAAATAAAAAAAGCACTAGTGTCAATATCTATCAAAAAATCACTGCAAGGTTTGACAATCCTTCCAACAAATTCAGTGATTGTTCCACCTTAGTTTGTATGATTTTGAGGGCAATTTCAAATCTATCTGTGGAATTAAGATATTTTTGATACTGTTTTATGCGTAATTTGCCTGATTTTGGCTGCTCAGGCATGACATTTGCCAATAATTGGCCATTCCAATTCAGTAACGTCAAATTGATGTTGTGCTTTGAGAGCCACCTCATTGCCTCAAACGTGATATTACCCGTATGTCCATCAATGATTATTCCGTCATGGTTAATCTTGTGAGGATAAAATTCCAGTCTTGTATCTTTGAGTCTATTTGTGATTATCAGTTTTCTCTTGTCCACGTTGATTGATGTTCCAAAACCCGTGATCAAAAGAGGATTCAAAGTATTGTAAATGTAATTTTATGATACAAGAACTTTGTGCAGAATTGTTTGTTAATAATTCTGAGAAAAAAACAACCATCATGTAACAGTTAGAATCTTCTTTCAAATGTCATCAAGAGATCATGTTCTGCAGATGAACCACTAAACAAATTGTTTTGAATTTCATACAAAGATATCTTGACCACCGTAGAGTTAAGATCCATCTCCAATGTACGGTTAACCATGTCAAGTTCATAAATTCCAACATACGTTTCATTCTCATTCACGTCTACATCTTTTACGGTCACAACAAAGGTGCCATCATCTAAAAATTTGATTTCGGCAGGAATAGGAGTTGGTGTTGCAGTTGTAAACCAGTAGCCGTCAAGTAGATTCATCTGAGGATGTAGAAATGAATTTTGGAACACGTATTTTGATGATGAAACAAAGGCTATTCCAAATACAGCAAAAAACAAGACTGTAGAGATTATGATTCGCCGAATCGTTTTCATTTTCTATTCATCATAACTGGAAGTTATTTCTTCCCAAGAGATTCCAATATTCCATACATCATGTTCTGTCAACGGTTCCCATTCTGTTACAAAACTTGCACATCTCAAGTCCCTGAACACGTTAGTTTCTTTCAGTTCATATTTTAAGCCAAACTCAGAATCAGGATCTTTTCCAGTTTGCATGATTTTGTCAAACCATTCTGCACATCTGGTATCCCTTAAGACATCTGAAGCCTGCTTTGTGTAATCATAGCCTTGATCTTCTGGCTGTTCCTCATGATCATAGTGTGAACTAAAGAAGAACTGTCCTGCATGTTCGCTTTCCTCATCTATCACTTCTCCATCCATTATATTGTATAACAACAACTGGTAGTTTCCTTTGGGCAACAAGATTGGCTCTCCATGATCAGTCAGTTGTGCGCGGTATATGGGTAATCGATATTCTTTCTTTTGTTCGTTTGCTGAACATACATCTTCATAAAGTCTTTTTGCAACTATGGGTCTGTCCCCTTCATGCTGTTTTATTACTACTTGAAATGATAGGCACTTATCATATCCCCTGTACTCCACTGCAATTGGAATCTCTTTTGACAGATTGGTTTTCAGCATATCGATATTGAAATAAGATGGATGCATCACCCAACTTGCAGTCTCAATGTCATTTGTCAAGTGTACCCATTCTTTGTAGATAGATTCACATCCAGAATCACGGAATTCCCTGTTGTTTGCAAGTACACTATCAAATCCTACCGGTTCACAAACAGGTTCTCCCGGAGGAGGATTGCAACATGGACATGGCGTATCTTTGATCTCTTGATGAATTCTATCAAACAGTTCAGCGCATTCTTGAGGGGAAAAATTAGTTGTCAAAGACTGATCATATGTTAAATAACGTTCATCATTATCACTCAAAATTATTTCTTCAAACTGTTCGTCATTTAGAAAATATTTGGCAATATGGCCTTGCGATGGACCCAAAACATAGAAGATAGTTGCCAATGTAACGACAATTCCAATTGTTATCAAAAGTCTAGTCTTCATTTTCTTTTCCTTCCAAATACAAAATAACCCACCACAAGTCCCACACTTACTCCAATTAATGCAAACAGCAAAACTGCAGAGATTGGATCATATGGTTCCTCTGAATAACCGTGTTCTTTTTGAATATCCTCAATCTCTTTCCATGTCATCATCTCTCCATGATATCCACTTAATGATACATTTGATTGACCTGTGTTGATTACTTCTACTGGATATGTTCCCTGATGCTCTGGTGTGAATTCAGCAGAAATTGAGTTTTGGTACTCGTTTATGCTATAGGTAATTGATGTCAACACAAAATTTCCATTTGGATCCCTGATTTTGACTTTGAGCACATCGTCATCATCTTGGTAATGCAGTCTGAATCCAGATGGCCTTTTCAAGTCTTTTGTTTCCATTGCGAATGTAAAGGAATCTCCAGCTCCAATGACTTGATTCAATTCAATATGCGTGATAAATGGATCAATGAACAAGCCGAATACTTGAGGAATGAGCAATGAACCAATCATTATTGATATTATCAAGATGCTGGTTTTCATTTTAACTCTAATATTGTCAAATAGATAGCCATCATCCTAACCTACAATTACAATCTCTCTTTCTGGATGGACTTCAATAATGACTGGCTTTCCATTTTCATCAATTAACGGAGATGGTGCTGAGATAATTCCAGGACCGTCTAGACATGGGATTTTTTCAATGAACTGTGTTGCCAAAGTTCCTCGGATATGATAATTACGTTCATCAATTTGATTATAGCAGTTAGCTTCTTCTCTAATGGATTCTGTTCTTTTGTTATAATCCAGCTCCAATCTTAACGTATTATATGATTCAAAATTCATTGCAGTAACTTCTAGCCTGCCTCCACCATTGCCATACGAATCAAAATATTCTCCGTTTTCAGGATATTTGCTGACAAACGTCTTGTAGGACTCAGTCTCATAAAACATGGCCTTTAGTTCCTCATTAGACTTACCGGGAATGACATCATCCCAATTATTTTCAATCTGATTCATTATGTGGGGCATTATGCTAATTACAAACAATACAAAAATTGAACAGGCAATTGCCATTCCCATATAGATTGCAATTTTTGATAATCTTTCCAAGTATCATGGCACCTCAAAAAAAAATTAGATTGTGTCCAGCGATGAATTTACAACCTTGAATATCTTGACTGTGTAATTTCCCTCAAAAACGGTTGTTACCTGGCCTGATTGCAAGTCCACATCTCTCATTCTAAACTTGTACTCGTAGGTATCATCACCTTTCACGTCAACTTGTGCAACGTGCATAGGCTTATCGTCACTTTCCTCATTAAAGAATTGAATTATCACTGGATACCCTTGGGCAGGATCATCAATTGTACCTCGTACTGTACCCCAAGGAAAAGTGTTGTCTAAAGGAACACTCATCATTGTTGTTGTTTTCTGAAGACTAACTTCCTCATCTAGTGGAACTGTTGTTTGTGTTTCCGCAAATGAGTAGGATGTTGAAGTTGCAAACAGCATTGCAACTGAAAACATTCCTAATGAAATGATTCCTTTGTTTTGTTTTAATGTGGCAAAATTGATTTTATTCAATCTGTTATTTCAAGAATAATTTTGCTAATAACGTTTGATTCAATCCAGATTATACCTAACAATGAGTTCATAAACGATGCATGGTTTTTCCATACATTGTGGACTCTGAGAATGGTGAAAATGATGATGTTGAGATCATATCTACACATGACGAGAAAGTGAAGATAATCGGGGAGATACTAAGCAATGATTCCAGCAGAAAAATTCTGAACCTGCTAAATTCCAGCAATGAGATGACAATAAATGAGATTGCACAGAAAACAGGATTATCGTTGTCTCTTGTGACGCATCATCTCAAAAGGATGCAGTCAGCCCAAGTTGTCAAAGTAAGCAAGGTTGGCAGATCAGTCAAAGGACACAAGATGAACTACTATTCTGCAACAAACCAGTCATTTCTGATAGTCCCTTCAAAAGAGCCAGTTCATTCCATTACGTCATCACTGAAAAAATTCTCAAAGTTTTTTGCAATTGGTATGGCAGGTTTTTTCTCTTGGATGACACTTAAACCTAATAGTGAGTTTTCAGAACAAGTATCTCCTGGTACTCCTCAACTAAACCTCAAAGATGAAAGTGAAAACAAAGGGGAATCTGCATATCAGACAAGATCAGACGAAGACCAAGAAGAGCTGATAGTTGATAGTTTTACCAGCGATGAGGAATATGAAGATGCATCCGCTGAACAAGAATCTGAAACTGTATCATCTGAGCCAGTCCATGTACCTGGAAATGAGCCCATTCCAGAACCAGAACCAGAACCATCACATTCGGGTATAGAAGAATTTAATTTCTCAGAAGACTCAACATCCTTGGGAGATACAGTTCGTGAAAACACGGGTTCTATATCGCTTGACTCGGAAGTCTATCCTGTTCCTTATTCCTCAGAACCATCATACGCTATAGATATTGACGGTGTTTTCTTGTCTATTGTAATTCCAATCATAGTTGTGATATCAGGAATAATCTTGGAGAGAATACTGACACGCTGGTACAACAAGAGAAAATTAAAAAATTAGATTAAACCATCGCTATCATGTACAATTAGACCCATCTGTTCCAGTTCCATATGAATGGCATTTACAGAACTATTCACTTCTTGGGTCGATTTGGCACCTGTGCATACAAGCCTTCCAGATGCAAAAAGTAAAAGCACAGTCTTTGGATGGCATGTCCTGTGTATTATTCCCGGAAACTGCTCTGGCTCATACAGACTTCTTGGAAGGATTCGTGCTGCCTGTTCCAGGTGAATCCTGTTTTTCAGATTGCAAGATGCGACAATGTTTTCTATCTTTATCTCTTGAAACGTGGCATTTTCCAATTTTGTTGTGCGGTTTAATTCTGACACAAATTCCTGTATGGCCTTTTCTGCCATTTTTTCGGATTTTGTGCCGGTACACACTATGCTTCCACTCTTGAAGATCAATATCACTGATCTTGGATTAACCAAACGTATCACGGCTCCCGGGAATTTGTCTGGATTGTACTTTGCAGAGAAATTTCGGATTGTCCTTTTGATATTGATATTTTGATTAAGTGATGTTGTTGCAACCACATTTTCTATGTTGATTTCAACCTTTTGCTTTATCATATTCTTTAGAGACATCATCACACTACTCTTGGAAGTTCGTCGTGCCACTCCTGTTGCTTTTGGGCCTTTGTCTTGTTGCACTGTTGCAGCACGGACAACGGGCAAGTTTTTCTTTGAAATAATACTCACATATCGTGCAGTAGCATCCGCCCATGTGGTATGTCTGTATCTTTGATGTCATCAAGTGATGATGACAGTGATGTTTACATTCTATCATTGAGTTTTTGTAAAAATCTTATCTAAAAGCCTTTGATTCAATCTGGATTGAAGTTAACTTGATAAAGAAATGATTTTCATTTTGCACCACATTTCTTGCACTTGTAGTATCCAATGTCAGAAGTAAGTTCGCCTGGTTCTTCCACCCTTTCCTCTGAGACAAACTCAAACTTTTCAGAGCCACACACTTTACATTTCATTTTCTCATATCTTAAGGATTGACAATTCGTCCGATAAACAAAATCTCTCCTGTCTCTTTTTCCTGTATGACAAACATGAATGGATGGTCAGCTACAAACGCATGTCTTGGTTCTGGCGGTCCACTTGTAAATTCAAACACAAGTGCGGTGATTGCTGCAGCCTCTGTTCCCTCCTCGCTTACATTGACAAATGCCTTGTGCTTTGCCTGATCAAGATATATCTGCTCATCTGCTATTCCCTGAAAATCTGCATTGTCTTTGTCAAACGCATCATCTAGTCCAAGATTCTGCAATGGCTCTATCAAATTATATTCTGTCTCAAACTCAAACTTTGGCATCTCCAAGGTCAGTGGCTGTTTTGTCATGCTGTTTTTTATCAAATTAAATTCTTTCATGTCAATGTGTTTTTCAATGGATTCTAATCCGTCTCTGTCTTTTGGAAGCAACACAATCATGGATATGTCTCCTCCAAGATAGTCCATCTCAAGTGCCTGAAGATCATCAGTCTCCGCATAGTTGTACACTTCGGCAGACTCTCTCATCATTGGGATGTTTACAGAATTGTTCCTGTCTGTCCAGAATAACTTGTCAGTTGTTTGTTCTGTGGAAAACTGGGATGACCATTTTCCCTTAAAGTATACGGCATTTGTAATGGCCATAAGCGTCATCTCGTCAGTGGAACCCGGTTCAAGTATGTCCTGTATCTTGTCGTTTGTCTTTTCTACAACCCAACTGTTTATCCTGTCAATTCCGTCATCAGTTGCAAAATCAACGTTCTCAACGGTACTGGAATAGTATGTCTTTGCAGTATCGATGTAATCTTGTTTTATATCATATCCATCTTTTATCCACAACGCATTTGCGACCTGCAGATTGTACCAGTCATCCTTATGGTTGAGTCTTGACAGTAACTCTGAAACGGCTTTTTGGCGTTTTGAGTCATCAGATTCAAGACCAAATACCTGTCGCATCTCTGATGCGGTGTTTTCATCTGCACCTTCATAGGCCATGGAAAACGCAGTAGAGATGCTCAGAGGGGAGAAAAATATGTTTGATTCTTCATTATTCTCTGCAATCTCCGAATAAAACGCAAAGACAAAGTCCTTCTGCTCAGACTTGTCCATTCTAGAACCATCATTGTTTACAAGAACATCTACAGAGTCATCCTCAGAAATATACAAAATGCCAATACCAGAAGATATGGATATTATTACCAAAACGGATACTACGATACTTTTACTTGGCTTCAACACATCTCGTTGATTTTGGCAAGTTCATAAGGAATTCGATTGATTTGGAGCATTTTTGAGAATTTGTCGTGATTTTCGATTATCTTTTCGGTATCAATTCGGAGTATTCAATATCAATTCGGTATCTTTTCGGAGATACAAATTATCAATTTGGAGACGACTAACTATCAATTCGGTATCTTTTCGGTGAAATGATTATTTTTCCGGTAGTAGATTATATCTTTCCGGTGACAGAATTTATCTTTCCGGTACTGTTTTCCATCATTCCGGTGAAATATTCCGACATTGCCGGATTGATAACTATCTTTCCGGGAGTCAGAACAATTTCTCCGATACAATTTTGCATTTCTCCGGATTGATAATTCCAAAACTCTCGAGACTTTGTAGAAATTTCCCGAAACTTTTGATCGATAATCTAGCTTTCCGGTTATCAATTTGGTGTATTTACCGAGACTTTTCCGAGAATCACCGAGACTTTTCCAAGATTACCGGAAAGATACCGAAACTAGAGTCTGATCGCTACAAACCTATTTCGGCAGTTTATCGGTAAATCAGACATGCCCAACCGATTTTCGATGGACATTTTTGGACATTGTCCAGTTTTGTCCAAAAATGTCCAATCATTTGATGTTCAATCAGTAAAATGTCCAATAAAGTCAAGTAATGTCCAAGATTGTCCAAGTGTCCGATTATTTCCAAAATCATATCAACATCACGCATTTTTGTTGTATTCCTGCTTGTACTGATTGTTCTTTGGTTTGGTTCTAAGCATGTATCCACAACAGGGACACCACAACCTTCCCACTTTATATAGATGTCACAGGTGGTGCATCTCTTTGTACCTTGTCTGTACCATGAATCAGTTCTTTTCCCCTTTGTTATCTTGTACCTGTGGCAGATTCCGTTGCACGCCATTGTGATATATTTTGTGATGTGAAAGTTATGAATTTAATTTGTTGTACAAAACAGAACTAACTTTTGATAATTGGATCTTAAGACCAACAACGGTTAGTTGTCTGGTGAGAGTTCCAATTATTAGTGATTAATCAGAAATAGTATTTAGATCATGCTGATGAATCCTCAGTGAGGGTTTTAAGTAAATTTTGTAAATGTATGTCATGTCAGAAACTGATACATCTACCCCTGCTTGGGAGCAACTTTGCGGATTGTCTTGGACAATCATTGATGAAGAATAAGGAGAAAATACCTCAAGAACAAAAGATTAGAATCCTTTATGAATCTCATATCCTGATCTTTTGTTACACGGATGGAAAAATTACCAAAATTTGCGATTTATCTGGCAATTGGGATAGGAATAACCATATTTGCTTTATTTTTGTACACCATACTCCCCCATATCATTGAGAACTCTTCACGGGATTGGGACAGAGCTTTGGGCAATACCTTGAGTGAGGAAGAACTCAAAGAGATGTTCTATGCAGACCCCGCTTATTCTGCCTTTAAGGAAAAATATCCTGATGCCACTGAGAGCTTTGAGAGTTGGAACAAGGGCGAGGGCAGAATGGAACTAATCATGTACAACTACACAAACTTTAACGAGATTCGGCTAAACATTGACTATGACAATTACCGCTCCAAAGTAAACGTAAACGTCAACTGTCAAATAACCAATCCTGGCAATGATCGTGACATTCACAGGGGAGTTCAAGGATCAGGTGTTGTAGATTTTATTGAGAAAGTTGATTGTCTTGATGGCAGTGATGTCATCATGTCAGCGTATCCTTCAACTACAGAGTGTGGAGCAGGAACACGAGATCTTGGAAATGGTGTTTGTATAGTGATACCCAGAGATGGCAGTTAAAACTAAATACAAAATTCCAATCACTATGGGAATTATTTGTCGGATAAATAGAAAATGAAGTCCCGACTTTTGATAATAACACTGTTAGCAATCTCAGCAACGTTGCCTTTCACATCCTTTGCGGAACAGTCAAGCAAAACCCCAGATAATTTTCAAACAGGAATAGTGCAATGGTCTTTCAGATGTTACGCTCCTTCTGAGACTGCTCGTGTTACCGTGATTGACCGCGACATGAATGTTGATCCAAATATTCCAGATCAATTCACAATCACTGTCTGGTCTGACTGGATGGAACAAGAAACCAATTCTTACAAAATTTTACCTGTCACTGTTATTGAAACAGGTGATTCTACAGGGATCTTTGAATCAATTGTATTTCTGGGAAGCGCATTTGATGAAGCTTCGGGACACCGAATTCCTGTTGGAAATGACAATACAATTTTTGCAAAATACCTGGATTATGCCACATATGATTCCAGTCAACTGGAAATTATTGAAACGGCAGCTGGGAAAAATCTTCCATTTGGAAGCACTTGGGATGTATGGGAGCGTAATTCATCACTTTTGAAGATGCCTCTAGTCTATGACCCATGTATGAAAAAACAAATTGATATGATTGGCCTTGATGATGATTTTGAAAAAATTGATGTTACTTATCCTGCACCTCTCAAACAAATTGAATCCGGATTATACATTGGTGAGATAATATGCAAAAATAATTTAACGCTGATTGAGAAAAATAATAATTTTCGTTATTGTGTAAATCCTGATACTGTTCCACGATTATTTGAGCGAGGATGGGCAACAAATGCAAATATGGCTGGAGAAAGTTCCAGATCTTGCTACAGTGTTCCTGATGTGGGATTGTGCAAAGCATCCATAGAAAAATATTATTTTGACTGGGAATCTGATTCTTGCAAGTCTTTTACATGGGGAGGATGTGGCGGAACCGTACCTTTTGATACGATGGGATTATGTCGAGGTCTATGCAATTAGGAAAAAAAGAAAATGAATTCTAATCTTAAAAACACAATTTATGCAATTTTATCAATTGTGATCACCATTCCTGCAATTCTGTTTATCAGTGATTACATTTATTTTCAAGAGCCTTTGTCCCGGGTTGCACTATATCCTGATGATCCCAAATGTGATGCAGAATGTATTGAAAAAAGAAACGACTCGTACCAATGCGTTGAGATAAAACAAGATGAGTTTGTTTGCAGACAAGAAAGAGGACATTCCATTGGAGATAGCGGTGTCAAATACGGCTCTGCAGGACCCGTTTCATATGGGGAGATCGTATCATTTCCGGAAGGTAAAACTGACATTAGATGGTTTGGCATTGAAAATCTAAGGATAGTCGACAGGAATTCAAATACAGTTCAGGTGGATTTTAATGAATCCAATGATGAGGACGCACCGTCAAACATCATCTACACTGCAAAATTATCTCCTGGTGACACCTTTCTTTCCTGCCTGAATCCTTGGAAGTCGACACACCTTGTACGGTACACAGGCCTGTACGAATTTGAAAATATGACATATGCTGAATTTTGGGGGCTTCATCCGTACGTTCCTCCAGAATTATTCCCATGTGATATGCCAAAGATATTGGACTCTTCTTTGAAGATAAAATATGACATATCATTGCCAGAGTATGAAGAATTTGGATTTGATTAGAAAATGAAAGCAGAGTTCAAACCTGAAATAATCCACACAATCAAATCTATTGGGATTTAAACTATTAAGATTGATTAATCTCGATTCAATAAATAATATTTAAAAAAGCAGTTTTTATTAAAACATAACATGGAATGGTGGAATATTTTTGTTGCAATATTGTTTGTAATTGGAGTCACTGCATACCCGGGTTGGAATCTCGTACTACATCTGGAATCAAACTGTAAAAATCGGATTAAAATTCTATCAAAACCATCTAAACAAATAAGCGAATTAGAAAAGATCTTTGGAATTTAATTCTGCGTGTCTTTAGAATTCATCTGTTAAAATAACAACAGAAATCAAACTCTCAACAGTCCTCCAAATGCAGTTCAAATCTGTATGAATTTGTTACTAAAGATTAGAACACTTTATGAACTTCCCCTTATTCCTTTATTCATATTATGAAATATTTTGCAATTTTCTTCATTCTGATTGGATTGATTGTTCCTCAAGTATTTGCATCTGAGGAATTATCCAGTAGTCAAAACTATGAATTCAAAACATTGCAGGGTGCAAGTTGCATACATGACTCGACTATTTGTTATGGAACATTCTCAAACGGAACCACAATACCTGTTCAATGTGATTATCCACATAGTTGTGGAGTGATTCCGTTTGATCGTCATGACTTGCTTCCCTTATCTCCAGCAAAACAATTCCAGTCAGGAATTTCAACTGATGAAATTCAATGTAAGGAATCCTTGATCCTTGTAACAAAAAATAACGGCTCTCCTGCATGTGTAACTCCAGAATCTGCAATAGTATTGTATGAACGAGGTTGGACTCTAACTTTGCACATTGCCGTAAATCGTGGGGCTCCATCTGTATATCTTGGCCCTACTGACATTCCTAGTGCAAACAACCAATTTGCATTGAACTTCTATTCACATGTAATACAAGACAAAGAGAGCAATGTCTTTTTCTCACCAACAAGCATCTTTACTGCATTTGCAATTGCATACGAAGGTGCAAAAGACAACACCGCATCTGAGATGAAAGATGTGTTTGGGTTTGAATCTGATGAATCAAAAAGAAGAATCGGTTTTGCAGACATGCAAAGACAGCTCAACATGAAACAGCAAAACAACATTGTATCACTTGCAAATGCATTATGGGTTGCAGAAAACTTTGAAGTGCTGCCTGAATATGCAGACACTGCAAAGACATACTATGGAAGCGAGGTAGAATCAGTCAGTTTTACATCAAAGGAAAAAGGAGTTGATCTTATCAATTCTTGGATAGATGAGAAAACCCATGGAAAGATAAAAAAAATATTTGAGAAGTTAGATCCTTCCACAAAACTGGTGATAACTAATGCCATCTACTTTAAGGGCATCTGGGAAGATCCGTTTGACAAAACAAAGACAGTTGTGGGTGATTTTCATGTGACTTCAGATAATACAATTCAGATGCCAATGATGGAATCAAAGACAACTTTTCCCAACATTACAGTAAATGATCTGGTGCAAATTGTGGAACTGCCCTACGAGGGAGAAAACTTTTCCATGCTGATACTGTTGCCCAGGGATGTCAACGGGATGAAATCTCTGGAAGAATCCCTTTCAGTCGATAATCTGAACAAATGGAAAGGCGAATTACAAAAAAAGAAAACCAAAGTGTATATGCCAAAGTTCAAACTTGAGACAGAGTATGATCTGAAATCCGTGTTGCAAGAGATGGGCATTCATGATGCATTTAGCAATGCAGACTTTACTGGTATCTCAAATTCTGGTTTGTACATTGAAAAAGCAGTTCACAAGGCCTTTGTCGAAGTAAATGAGGAAGGAACCGAGGCAGCGGCAGCTACAGGCATTGCAATGTTTCAGTCTGGTCCATTTGAATTCATGGTGGATAGACCATTCATCTTTATCATTCAGGACAATGAAACCAGAAGCATTTTGTTCATAGGTAAAGTTGTAAACCCATTACAATAAAAAATGAAAACTAGGCTCTCAAACGATATTGAAGTTTTAGTTTAATGCCTTCATTTTTAATAAAATAAGTTCAAGTCGGTATTGAATCTCCATTATTCATCAGAACGCTTTATGAGCTTTGTATTATTTTGTCAGTCATACTATGAAGTATTTTATAATTCTCCTGGTTTTGTTTGGTTCATCAGGCTTGATTATTTCACAGGCATATGGTGCATACGTTGAATTTGATAATGGTGAAGACAAGATCCTTGTAAATAATAAACACATCATGGATTTTAAATTAGACTGGGGTTCTGAAGATTACCCTAACGGCAAAATTACATTTGATGAATCAATCAATGATACAATTTTGCTTCAAATTCCAAAAAGCATTCCAAGGACAACAAATTTGGATTTTGGATCAGATTTGTATGCAATACAAACAGACGAATCATGGGTTCAAATTAAAGAAACTGAATCTGAGTGCTTTTACATTTTAGAAATACCTGTAAATGATTCAGATTATGTTGAAATCGAATCTGTCTCCGTAGCTACTGGCAGATGGGAACCCGTTATGATACAAAATGAAGAATGTGATGTTGTCTATGATGATATGATTCATGGTGTTGAGGATGTGTCTCTGCAGACATTTATTTCTCCTCTAAAACAACTCAAATCTGGAATTCCAATTGATAAAATTAGGTGCAATGAAGGTTTGAAATTCATTTTCAAAGATGATGTCAATCCTGCCTGTGTAAAACCCGAATCCATTCCAAAACTATCTAAAAGAGGATGGATAAGTGAAATGGATGAACACTCTTCTTTAGCATTCAAAAAAGTAATGGATAGTTGTGCCAATGATTCTTCAAAAGAAAGAATGACAAACATTTTGAGATACTCAAATGGAACTTATGCTTTTATGAATCTAGGATGTGATTGGAAAAAAATTGGAAAGTATATGGGAGAATAGAAAATGAAAACTAGACTTTTGATGATTTTACTTGCATTTGGAGTCCCATTCACTATGTCTATGACCGATGCATTTGAATGGTGTTCTGAGAACAAGGATTGGCCTGATGCTCCATGTTATGTTCCATACCAATCCACATCAGAATCATTTGAATACAAAGTCAAAGAAGATTGGGCCTCATACTATGACTACAAGGGAGAATTTTGGATGGAGCAAAAACGATACGAGATGGAGCAAGCAATACAAAACAATGCCTTAGATAAGTGGCTTGATCTTGCAGAATCACACCGTAATGTACATCATTATTACTATCTTCAGGGAGATGCACCAGACCTGAATGGAAAATATGTTTTTACATGCAATCTGTATGAAGATGTGTTTCGATATGAAGAAATCCTAAAAGATGACCCAGTTCTGAAAAAGTTTTTGAAACACTTTCCCTTGTCCACATCTTTTCCCCCAAGTGGAATAGATGAGTCAAGACCGCCACAGACAAGCATCCTTTATCAATATGATGACCAAGATACTCATGCATCACTGCTAATGCGTGTGTTTGAAGGAGAAGACAAAGAACCATGCATTGTTCCAAGAACATATACCTTAACTTATCATCATGGCTCCATCAATACAGAAATTCGTAATTCAGATGTGGACACTAGTGATATTTTAGAATTTTTAGATTCATTGTATTTTCATCAATCACCATCAAAGCAATTCAAGTCAGGAATCCCAATTGAAAAAATACAGTGTAAGGAATTGCTGACTCTCGTGGCAAGACATGATGGTTCACCCGCATGTGTAAAACCCGAGTCAGTTACAACCCTGATTGAGCGAAGTTGGGTAAACGGTACTCAGATTGAAAATAAATGGACTGCATCTTATTATCCCAGCAAAAGACCGCTTCCAAATGGAGAATTTGATGTTAATCTGGAGAATGTGGTCCCGTGGCTGATAATGCAAGAGCTGGAACAAGGTGGGGTGAAAAACTGGAAAAACGATCCTTCTACAGGAGCACATACTGATGAAGGATGGTCAAATCCCAGCAAGATGTGCTCTAGTCTAGTTGTAGATGTTAAAACAAGACTGTACGTTTCATCTACATTTTATTCAGAGCCTGAATTATTTGTAAGTGAAATTGTTATTGATGACTTAAAACCCACTGACTGCCAAAAATGGTTTTCAGTTCCATATGGGGTAGATTCTGAAACAGGAAATCTGTTGTATGATCATGATGAGGAAGGATTGGACAGCATTGAATGGAATAAAAGCACTGAATCAAATATCGGATCAATGGATGATGACTTTCCTCATGTAGGTGAATTTATTGAAAATGAAAAGTAATCTTTTGATATTGTTTGCACTTGTCGGATTATCCTTACTGATCCCACAAGTATGGGGTGTAGATTTGAAAAGAGCAGATGATTTGAGAGACTTTGACAAATCATTTTCAATATATGAAAAACAAGTAAGATACCACATTCCTTACAAAATAACTAACGGTATAATACATGACATGCAGTTAAACTGTGATACTGCATCACTTGTTTTATCTGTCATGTCTGAAAGTTCAGGAACCATAAATCTAGATATACCACAAAGATTGTTTGGCGGTATTTTCATGGTGTTAGTTGACGGAGAGGAATGGGACAATCTATCCATAACACAAAATATTCTTACTGTGAATTTTCCGCAAAGTACAAGCAGTGTTGAGATTAGAGGTTCCTATTACATTACTCCGTATTATTTGGATTCGCATCTATACACTGGAGTGTGTGATGTTGTACATGATCCTCCATACTCTTACATTCTTTCACCACTAAAACAAATCAAAAATGGCGTTGAACCCTGGATGGTTAAATGCAATGGTGATTTGACTCTATTGTTAAAGCCTGCAGAATTCACAGAATCTGTTTGTGTTACTGGTGATACTCACAAGGAATTATCCCATAGAGGATGGGGTGTGATTGCATCTGATGACTATCAAGATTGGTAAATCTTTTTAATAAAATATTTGTATGTTGGAGTATTGAATCAATTTATCAAATTCCATGAAAGAACTAGATATCTCTAGAGATTACGCTTTCTAGGCACAGTTCCATGTTTGTCGTTGTGGCAAGCTCTGCAATAAATCACAATATTCCTCCAATTATCATTTGATGAAACGCCATCTTTATGATGAATGTCTAGCTGTATCTGATGAGCATTTCTACCACATTTTTTACAAACAGGTTTTACATCCAGAAGTCTTTTCAATAGATCAGTTTGATTGAAACGTTTTCTTTTAACCATAAATTGTACTAGACTAACTTAGAATTAAGAATTAAGATCATTCTTATCAAACTCTTCTAAAAAAGTACATTCATCCTATGAGATTTGAATTAATAAACAAAATCTCCTCTTTGATGTTTTTAATTTACATTATTTTTGAAGTAATTAAAAGAGAAAATCTGAAACGCTGGTTTGTAATGTGCCTAAAGAATTTCTAGAAGGCGATTTTGAATAAAGAGATAATGCGGCTTAATCAACTATTGTATTTTCAGAGGTTTCATTAGAATTATTTTTGCCAGACCCCTCAGTCATTCCATGAATCTTTGTTGCTATTTCTATTATCTCTTTTACTGTGGCGATGACTCCTTTGATTGAATTCCTAGCCTCGTTACCTAAATTTAGGTTGGCAGTATTTACTCCATTTATTGATTCTGTGAATCTTGTAAAACTTTCTTTTCTGCTTACAATCAATGCAGTATACCATTTAATCCAAGAATCATTGGTGAATGAATCTTGAAAATTAAAAACTCTTTTCATATTTTGAATTTCTTCTAGGTGAACATTGTTCCAAAATAACCGTTTTATTTGTGATGTCTTATAACCATGCTGAGATTCAATCTCATTTATTAATCTGTTAAATGTATTTTGATATTGTTTTGAAAACGCTTCTTGAATTAATACCATCTCGGCAAGATTTGATATTCTATTCCTCAAGCATCTCTGTCCATGATACGGTCTATCAAAATCAGGCGTATACATTACAGTAGAATGTGGACTTGAGAAGATTAATTGAGTCTCTCTATTGCTTAGATTTTTGTATTTTTCTTTGGTATGTTTTTTCAAATATCTTGCTTCATTGCTCATTGCTAAGAGCAATGAAATATCATTCCAATTGTTATCATAATCTAATTTTCCCTCATTTTTAATTTCTGGATTAATGATATAATATGGTCCCGAAGAAAAAATTGGAATGTTTTGGCTTTTCTTTATAATATCCCCAATTATGTTGGTTCGTAAAGTATGAAAGAAGCCTTTTATTGTAAATTCCTTCTCATTCCACATAATGGGTAATTTTAAAAAATTGATGATATCTGGACTTGACATTTTTTCTTTAGATTGAACATATTCAGTTACTTGTAATGAAATTGCCCCATATGGATATAGTCTTCCTTTTACGTTCACACGATATTTTTCATCTTTTGTTTTGTCCCAATTCCGTGATCTTTGTACTTGTTTTTCTAAATGCATTCTAAATGGTAAATGCAAAGCAAGATCTTGTGTTTTTACATCTGAAAACAATTTCCAAAACTTCTCTTCATATCCTGAAGGATTATTGCGTCTAAAATCATAGATTGGTACCAAATCTTTAAAATCAGTCAGATTTTTGTCAGGAGATGCAGTTTCATTTATTTTCTTTAAAAGTTGTTTAAGTCTAAATTGTTTGTGAATATTTTTTTCAGAACTAATTACTTCAGGTATGACAAACGAATAAATTATTCTTGAATAAAATCCATTAAAACTAAAATCATTCATGTTAATGTTTTTATTTTATTGTTGCTTATTGATAATGTTTAGTCCGGACAAAGATCAGTATCTGAAAGAAGATCAGCATCTAAACTGTAATCAGAAATAAGTTCTGAATAGGTTCAGATCGATGGAGAAGTATGGATATTCACTGATTTAATTCATTGAAGCCTTCAAAATCTTAGATTAGGTCTAAGATGGAGTTGGGAGAACCCATATTCTCCATCTTAACTATTCATCAAACTTGTGGGACATATCCACATCATCATTGTCTAAACAGAGGTAGAGGCATCTATCTAGTTTCATGCGTAAATATAGTTGGAAGGTACGCCAAATTAACAAATTTCTTCCCAGTACCATTTAATTATTTTATTTTGATATGTTTTGTGTTTTTGATCATAAACGCATATAGAATTTGAGATTTGAATCAGAATCCACATCACCTAAGAGAATTAAATCAATATTTTTCAACAAATAATTGTAAGGCATAATTTTTACACAAATTTAGTGTAAATTTGTACGCAATTAAAAATTGATTCAAATTTTTAATTTCCACGTGGGTCCAGTTTTCTACTCCTTAACTATATCCCCAGCACAACGTGTATGGGGATGTAGTTATGGTATTAGAAACTAGACCTACGTGGAAATACGAATTTCAAAAAATATGTCTTATGACATGATGATATTCCTTAATTCATCTGGTGAATTAACCAAAAAATCAGGATTTTCTTTTATCAGTGCATCTTTAGTGTTATATCCCCATGTAACTGCAATTGACTTAATTCCAGATTTTCTGGCAGCCTCTATGTCTCTCACTTCGTCACACACATAGAATGCCTCATTTTTGCTTACATGTCTTTGTTTTATGATCTTGTTGATCATGTGACTCTTTCCAAAGACACTTTTTCCAGTACGGATAAAATCAAAAAAACCCATTTCATTCTTTTCAAGAAATTGTTTTACATTTTCCTGTGTGTTTGACGTTAAAATTCCTATTTGAAAATTCTCGTCATGGTGTAGTTCAGACAATAGTGGGGAGATATCCACTGTGGGTGTCATGTTGGTTATCTCCTTGTTTATTTCTGAATGTATTTTCTTTATCCATAATGGAAGCTTGAATATGGAAATTCCAAGATATGAAAGAATTTCTCTTGGTTTCTTTCCTTGCAGATATGGAATGTCTTCCTTTGTGACTTTTTTGTAGCCAAAGTGTTCTGCATGATCATTGACTATCTTAACAACGGAATCCAGTGTATCTGCAATGGTCCCATCAAAATCAAAAATTATAGTCTTACTCATCTTTTTTCCAAATGGGGTTTGCAATTAACTGCAACAATATCACCGGATGAAATATAATTGCAGGGGATCTTATCATGTGCATCATCTGTAGAAATGATTTTGTAGCAAGTTTGCTTTTAGGTCCAAGCAGCAATACTTTTTGAGCATGATTTTGTACTAATTTTGTAATTACATTTGGTTTTTTACCTACAGTTGTAGGCCATCTGAGGTCCTCACTTGTACCAAGAATCCAGGGTAACGATATTGTTTTTGCAAGCCTTTTTTGAAATTTCTTTGCAAAATTCTTATCAAAATTTTGGTCTCTTAACATATTGTCTAGTACTTTAACACCAAGTGCAGCCGAAGTAATACCTTGGCCGTAAAAGGGATTGAAAACTGCGACTGCATCACCCAACACTATGAAATTCTCAGGCCAACTGGACATAGATTCATAATGATATCTTCGACTTCCTTGCACTCGATATCCGTATATCTCTGAATCTGGAATGGCATATTTCATGGCATCATACAGTTCTTCACTTTCAAGACTCTTTGCAAATTCTAAAAATCCCTTCTCTTCTGTAGGAGGATAAACTCTGCCAATTCCAGACAAAAAAACCAACCATTTTCCATCTTCTATTGGATATATCGCCCCTAATCTGGGATTAGTTGTCGGATTGCTCAATATTGACAGCATCTTCCATTTTCTCTCAACATTCTTTGGTGGAATGTATCTTCTCGTTGCATAGCCTACAAAGGAATCCACTCTGGTATCTGTGAGTTTTGGATAGCCTATATTTTCTAACCAATCAGGCGTTC
>Ga0224506_10000038_pt1 | contig 141813 bp, 147 predicted proteins | sample SF_Jan12_sed_USG_2_FD_169108 | JGI IMG/M metagenome (GOLD analysis project Ga0224506, IMG submission 169108) | Sediment microbial communities from San Francisco Bay, California, United States - SF_Jan12_sed_USGS_8_1 | ecosystem: Environmental > Aquatic > Marine > Sediment | place: USA...
GGATCGTAAATGACGCCATGCTCAATTTTACCGCGCACCATCACCGCAATTGATACACAATAATGTGGGAATCCATGTAAAAAATTAGTTGTACCATCTAAGGGGTCAATCACCCAAACGGTATCGTTATCACCCTGCTGTCCAGATTCCTCCGCCATAATGGCATGTTCAGGATACGCCTTATGAATAGCGTTAATAATCTCCTGTTCAGCAAGACGATCAACATCAGATACAAAATCATTGCGACCTTTGGTGGTCACCTCAAGATGTTCAACATGTTGTATCGAGCGAACAATTATATTGCCCGCACTACGAGCTGCCCGAATGGCAATATTCAGCATAGGGTGCATAAACTAATTTTTCCAGAGCAAATTTAAAGTAGTTAAAATCTTAACTACTTGTGTGACAGAATAATAATTAAATTTTAATCGATCATTATAACAACAATTTGACATATTTAGCATTTTAACTTGCTCAACGTTGGACAGCTTTATTAATTCCTGATAGCCTCTCTCTGTATGTTGCATTTAGCAATATAGTTGAATCGCTAAATTATATTTTTCATCAAGGAGACCTATATGAAATCATTAACTAAACTAGGTGCTGTTATCTTGCCTTTGGCTTTATTAACAGCGTGTGCGGCAAATACTGATGCATTGCAAGCTTCAATCGCAGCAGCTCAATCTACTGCTGATTCAGCATTAGCAGCAGCACGTAGCGCGCAAAGCACTGCTGATACTGCACAGCGCACAGCGAGTGATGCTGAATTAGCTGCTCGTAATGCGCAAGATGCTGCTGACTCTGCACAAAGCTCTGTAGATGAGTGCTGTGCAAAAATCGATCGTATGTTCGAAAAAGCAATGAGCAAATAAAAAGCAATTTGTTTCAAAAAAGCCGGGATAGTCTCCCGGCTTTTTTTTGTCTGGAAATCAGGCTTCGTTGACTAATTTTTTATAAAACATCATTGGTTACTAATGCCGTCCATACTGACATACCAGTCAAACGATTTACCTCTCTAGTCATTTGGTCAGCCTGTTCACGATTTTCAAATGGGCCAATCAATACTTCGCCTTCTGAGGCTCCTCGTATAGGCCAAAAGTGATCATTAAAGTTTAAGGTGGTCAGTGCCTGAGTTAATTTAATTTTTGACTCTTGTGTCAGGCCAGAATGGACAAACCAAACATCTTCAACAATATCTGTATCTGTTTGATTGACACGTGTAACTACCCCTTGATGTTTACGTACTAATCCTTCTGCAAAGGGCCAATCATCATCAGCGAGTATTTTGTCCTGCGCTTTCAAAATTGCCGATACCATAGGAGTCATATTATTGCCTTCACGCTTGTCTACATCCTCCTGTATCTCATGTGCTTCCAGATACAATTCATCCTTATGTAATGCAGCTTTATAAGGCTGATAGACTATTTCCACTGGTGTGTTAACTGGCACGATACCAAATAAATGCTCGATATCTTCCGGAAATAGTCGAATGCAGCCATGGCTAACTCGCATACCAACACCAAAAGGGCGATTAGTGCCATGCAGTAAATAACCCGGCATGCCTAACCGCATTGCATAGGCTCCCAATGGATTATCAGGTCCTGCAGGTACTACTTTAGGTAAAGGGTCTCCCTTTTCCAGATGTTCAGCATGTATTGAAGCAGGAGGTGTCCAGGTTGGATCTTTCCTTTTTTGAATAATGCGTGTTTTGCCTAAAGGTGTCGTCCAGCCCTCACGACCGACACCTATAGGATGAGTGATCACCTGTTGAGATTGCCCTTTCTGCCGTTTGGGATAGTAATAAAGCCTCATTTCAGCCAAATTAATTACAATCCCGCGTTTAACTGCATCAGGCAGGATAAATCGACCCGGGACTAATACTCGCTGATTAGTACCTGGCAACCATGGATCCAAGTCAGGATTGGCATTCACTATTTCGCTATAACCCAGATCAAAACGACGGGCAATATCCAATAATGTGTCTTCTTCATGTGTATAAACAATCAGGTTGTGTCCAACAACACGTGTATTTTCATCGACCAAATCAAAGGTTGTTGCACCAGCAGGAGAAAACACTAGCACTATGACAATAGCCATTACAAAACGAAGCATTATTTTTCCCTGTCCATCACAATTAAATACCCACTATACTTAAACTAACACTTGAGACATTGTACATGGAATATTTTTTCAACTATATTCATGTCCTATATTTGCCATAACTACTTAATATAAAAATCGACTTTGCCATCACCTTTCTGCTAGCGTAATCTACCCACATGAAAAAATATTACATACCACTTATTATCATCTTACTGTCCACATCCGGCTGCTCTTTCTTCGCCAAAGAAGAGGTGAAAACAGAGGAAAACTGGACTGTAGAACGTGTTTACTCTGAAGCAAAATCAGCACTATCTGTTGGCGATTACCACACAGCACTTCAGTATTACAGCCAACTAGAATCGCGCTTTCCTTTTGGAGATTATGCCCAGCAATCACTCTTAGAATCTGCCTATGCGCATTATAAAGACGATGATCCTGAAGCCGCTCTGGCAACCATTGATAGATTTATGCGCGTTTACCCTTTAAATCCTAATATGGACTATGCTATTTACCTGCGCGGCTTGATCAATTTCACCCGCGACATTGGTTTAATGGAGAAATATATCCCTCGTGATGAATCTCAACGGGATCCAGGATCAGCTCGCTTTGCACTCAAAGATTTCACCACACTGGTTAAACGTTACCCAGATAGTAAATACAGTGAAGATGCCGTCCAACGTATCGTCTACTTGCGTAATCGTTTAGCTCAACACGAAGTGAATGTCGCTCATTACTACATGCGACGTGGCGCCTATGTGGCGGCAGCTAATCGTGGCAAATATGTCATTGAGAATTACCCACGCACACCCGCCATGCCTGATGCCTTATTAATTATGGCAAAAGCATACAAAGTACTTGAATTGAATGATTTATCTGAAGATGCACTGCGGGTATTGGAACTAAACTACCCAGGCCATCCTGGTGTGGCAGAAGTACGACATACTAAACTGAGATAATCAACTGGTTCCCAGAGGAGATTATCTGGGAACCGTATCATTTTATACCGCAGCTTCACCTTCTTCGCCAGTACGGATCCGAATTACCTGTTCCATCGGCGTGACAAAGATTTTTCCATCACCAATACGACCAGTGTGTGCTGCTTTAGAAATAGCTTCAATACAGGCTTCTACCTGGTCGTCAGCTAGCACTATTTCCATCTTGATTTTAGGTAAAAAATCAACCACATACTCAGCACCACGATAAAGCTCAGTATGTCCTTTTTGACGACCAAAACCTTTGACTTCCGACACTGTCAAACCAGTCACACCAATCTCTGATAGAACCTCACGGACATCATCTAATTTAAAGGGTTTAATAATCGCTTCAATCTTTTTCATTGTTATTCCCTATTCTATTGTTGAATTCACAGTATAACCAGACGTAATAGGGTATCTCCTATCACGACCAAATGCACGACTAGTGATACGAATACCAGGTGGTGCCTGACGACGTTTATATTCATTACGATCCACCATTTTTATCACTCGTGCAACCATTTCAGGATCACTGCCTGCAGTAACCATATCTTCGAAACACAAATCTTCAGCAATATATTGTTCTAGTAATTGATCGAGAATTTCATAGTCCGGCAGACTATCTTGATCAAGTTGATCTGGAGCTAGCTCAGCAGATGGGGGTCGATTGATGATGCGCTGAGGAATGATTTCTGACACACTATTTCGATACTCAGCCAGACGATAAACCAATGTTTTATACACATCTTTCAGTGGGGAAAATCCACCGGCCATATCACCATATAACGTTGAATATCCCACGGCCATTTCACTTTTATTACCCGTAGATAACACCATGGCACCTGTTTTGTTAGAGATTGCCATTAGGATGATACCCCGGCAACGTGCCTGTATATTTTCCTCAGTAGTATCAACTGGCTTGCCGGAAAACAGCTCTGACAAGCTTTCCAAAAACTGTTCAAATAGTCCATCAATTTCTATCACATCATGTTCAACACCAACACGCGTTGCCATCTCTTGTGCATCATCAAGGCTGATTTTCGCAGTATAACGAGAAGGCATCATCACCGTTTTTACTCTTTCTGCGCCAATCGCATCAACAGCCAATGCCAGTGTTAATGCTGAATCAATTCCCCCTGACAACCCGATAACAACACTCGGGAAATGATTTTTTTCAATGTAATCTCGTAAGCCACATACCAGTCCTTGATAAACCATTGTCAGCTCGGCCTCTTTCGACGAGAGTTTTCCTTGCAATGACAGTTTATTGTTTACCTTATTAATGGTAATTGGGTATAACCCTTCTTCCCAAGCAGGAGCCCGAACAACTTCCTCTCCACTTTCAGATAAGGCAAATGAACATCCGTCAAATACCAGCTCATCCTGGCCACCAACCTGATTCACATAGATGATAGGCATACCCGTCTCTAGAACTCGTTGCTTTACTTCTGCTTGACGCAACTGCCACTTGCCCTGACTAAAAGGAGAAGCATTGAGGTTCAAAATGATTTCAGCGCCAGCGTCCATAGCTTGTGCCGCTGGTTCAGCGAACCAGATATCTTCACAGATGGTAATGCCAAATTTAATGCCTTTGAATTCAACAATACACGGCTCTTTACCTTCAACAAAATACCGTTTCTCATCAAACACACTGTAATTTGGCAGGCAATGTTTGAAATACGTGGACACGCATTTTCCATCGACAATTAACGAGGCAGCATTATACAAATCCTGTCGTACTCTGCCTGATGGGTGTCCCACCAATACCCCTATCCCTCTGATTTGTGTCTTCAGAGCTACAAGCCCTTTCTCCACTCGCTTTAACAGTCCTGGCCTGAGCAGTAAATCTTCAGGGGGATAGCCAGTTAACGTCAACTCAGAAAACACCACCAAATCAGCATTAAAGGTATCCCTAGCCTGTTCGGCAGCAGCAATAATTTTTTTAACATTACCGGCCACATCACCCACGATAGGGTTGATTTGACCCATAACTAGGCAAAACGCCGTTGCCATAAATTACTGGCTCATTACTTCTAAAATACGATCACCCATTTCAGCTGGTGATCGGGCAATCTGCACTCCGGCTTTGGCTAGTGCTGCCAATTTTGCTTCGGCAGTTCCCTGTCCACCACTGATAATAGCCCCTGCATGTCCCATACGTTTTCCTGCTGGTGCGGTAAGACCTGCAATATAGGCAACAACAGGTTTACTAACATGATCACGAATATAAGCGGCAGCATCTTCTTCCGCTTGACCTCCAATTTCACCCACCATCACGATGCCTTCCGTTTGTGGATCAGCTTCAAATAAAGCTAAACATTCAATGAAATTCATGCCATGAATCGGATCACCACCAATTCCTACACAGGTACTTTGACCTAAGCCATTCTGTGTTGTTTGATGAACAGCTTCGTAAGTTAATGTACCTGATCGTGAAACAATACCGATCTTGCCCGGTAAATGAATAGAGCCTGGCATAATACCTATCTTGCATTCACCGGGCGTAATCAATCCAGGACAATTAGGACCAATAAGATGGACATTCCGATCTTTTAACGCATACTTCACTCGCAACATATCCTGTACAGGAATACCTTCGGTTATGCAGGCAATAATTTTAATTCCCGCATCTGCTGCTTCCAATATCGCATCAGCAGCAAAGGCAGCAGGCACATAAATCATCGTTGCATCAGCACCAGTCTCCATTACTGCCTCATGAACAGTGTTAAAAACAGGTCGGTCTAGGTGCATTTGACCACCTTTACCTGGTGTGACGCCTCCCACTAACTGAGTACCATAAGCAATGGCCTGTTCAGAATGAAATGCACCCTGTTTACCGGTAAATCCCTGACAAATCACTCGGGTATCTCGATTGATTAAAATACTCATACCACAGCCTCCTGAGCAGCAGACACTGACTGCCTAGCTGCATCCGTTAAGTCTTGGGCCACTTGTATAGTCATGCCACTATTGGCCAGCAATTCTCTGCCAAGCTGAGCATTGGTACCTTCCAGTCTGACAATAACGGGTAATGATAAACCGACGTCTTTTGCTGCCTGAATGATACCTTCAGCAATCAGATCACAACGGACGATCCCACCAAAAATATTAACCAAAATTGATTTCACTTTGTGATCGGAAAGAATGAGTTTGAATGCCTCAGCCACTCGATCTGCTGTTGTACCACCACCGACATCTAAAAAGTTAGCTGGCTGGCCGCCTTCTTTTTGAATCAAATCCATGGTTGCCATTGCCAGTCCCGCACCATTAACCATACAGGCGACTTCCCCATCCAATGAGATATAGTTCAGTCCATATTGCTGTGCAACTACTTCGGTCTCATCTTCCTGGGCTGGATCAAACATGGCTGCCAGTTCCGCATGTCTGAATAAAGCGTTATCATCCAGATTCAACTTGGCATCCACAGCCAGTAATTCATCTTGACCAGTGACCACTAGTGGATTGATTTCCACCAGACTGGCATCATTTTCAGTAAACAAACGGTACAGGCCCTGCATCACTGTTTGTAATTGCTTGAATGCATTTCCACTCAAGCCCAAAAAGAAGCCTGCACGACGACACTGATACGGTTGCAGACCAACCACAGGATCAACCATTAGATTTAATATTGCGTCTGGATTTTCCTGTGCGACTTCTTCGATATCCATGCCACCTTGTACTGATACCATAAATACAACTCGTTGACTGACACGGTCAACCAGCACAGCAAGGTAAAGTTCACGCTGAATATCAGAGGGCTGCTCAATTAAAACCTGATTAATAGGTAATCCCTGAGCTGTGGTTTGCTGAGTAATCAGTCGTTGACCTAACATGTCATAGGTCGCATCAGCCACACCATCCAGAGTATCGACGATTTTAACACCGCCCGCTTTACCCCTACCACCCGTGTGTACTTGCGCTTTCACTACCCAGCGCTCACCACCCAATTGTTCTGCGGCCTGTCTTGCCTGTGATCCACTTGTCACCGCCTGACCTCGTGGTGTTGCAATGCCATAACGGGTAAATAATTGTTTAGCCTGAAACTCATGCAGGTTCATAGTGCTTGTTTGCCTTCATTTTGGGCTTAAAGCCCTTTATCAGAATAGGTAAAATAGCGTATTTTCTCGCAATAACACGATAATTACCATCACTTGCCGTGATATAGTGCCTGCAATTAACAACAAAATGCATTTGGAAAGCGTTTTTACATTGATTCCCAAGGAGGATAAGCGCAAGGATGTGCTTTATAAATTGAGAAAAACCATGTTGTCACTGTACCCTGACATTGAACCTTACCTCACCCATCATATTAAAATGGAACGACTCAGTAACGGTCTACACCATCAAATATATGTGGAAGAATGTGGTAACCCAAATGGTATTCCAGTGGTGTTTTTACACGGTGGGCCAGGCTCAGGTTGCCGTCCACAACACCGCTGTTACTTTGATCCTGATGTCTATCGCATTATTCTTTTTGACCAACGTGGATGCGGCCATTCATTACCCCACGGTGAACTTGAAAATAATTCTACGCAATTCTTGACTGCTGATATGGAAACTATTCGCCAGTACCTTAATGTGGATCGCTGGATGATTTTTGGTGGATCATGGGGTGCGACCTTAGGTTTATATTATGCACAACGCCACCCTGAAAATGTACTGGCGATGATTTTGCGCGGAACTTTCCTTGGTCGCCAACAAGATATAGATTGGGTTTATGCTGAAGGTGGTGCATCAAAATTATTCCCCGATGCTTGGCAAAATTTTATTGGACACCTACCACAGTCAGAACAAAAATCACCATTAAAACCCTTTTACAGACAATTAACAGAGATGGATGAACTCCATCAAATGGCTGCTGCAAAGACCCTACAGACTTGGGAAAGTACGATCGTAACACTGCGGGATCATGAACATCAGCCTGATCATTCCAAAGACCCTGGACCTTTAGCTCATTCAAGAATTCAACTGCATTTCGCACTCAATGAATGCTTTATTGCAGATACACCCATTTTAGATAATATCGACATCATCAGACACATCCCTACTATCATTGTTCATGGTCGATATGACATCGTTTGTCCCATCCAGCAAACATGGGAACTACATCAAGCATGGCCTGAAACTGAACTAAATATAGTCCCAATGGCCGGACATGCTGCTGGTGAACCCCCTTTAATTCATGCGCTAGTCACCGCTACACGTCAAATGGCAAAGCGATTTCCACCTATAAGCCAATCATCGACATGATTGGCTTATTACAACGTGTGCAACAAGCCCATGTCAGCGTTGCAAATAAAGAGATTGCCCACATCAAACAAGGGTTATTGGTATTCGTTGGTATCGAAAAAGGCGACACTGAAGCAGATGCAGATCGTCTGCTATCACGGTTATTGTCTTATCGCATTTTTAGTGATGACAACGACAAAATGAACCTTTCACTGTCAGCTATTAATGGTGGATTATTATTAGTGCCCCAATTCACTCTACCTGCAGATACTCGTAAAGGTCTGCGACCCAGTTTTACTCCAGCAGCCCCTCCCCATTTAGGTAAAATACTATTTGAGTACTTATGCTCACAAGCGAAACAACAGTACTCTATTGTGGAATCAGGAGAGTTTGGAGCCAATATGCAAGTTTCACTCATCAATGATGGTCCAGTAACATTCTGGTTACAGGTTCCACCCAGCACAACTAAAGGTTAAATTAATGCGGCAGTTTGTTATAGGATTAGCACTCATCCTTGCTGGCATCACAGCACTCATGCTAATACCATCAAAACAAGATCAAGCACCCATGCCATGGGAAATTACCATCATGCCAGATGATAGTATCAAGGTATTTGGAGTTCATCTCGGTTCAACAACATATCGCCATACGCAGGAGCTCTTTCGCCAATTTGGTAAGACAGCTGTTTTTACTCAAGAGGGAAAAGCATCAACTGTAGAAGCCTTTTTTGACAGCATCCATCTGGGGGGACTCTCAGCCAAAGTAATTTTAAATCTGAAGGTATCCGAACAACAGTTGAATGACATGTTATCTCATGCCACAGAAGCAAGATTACAACCTAGCGGAGCTCGTCGTTATCAACTCAGTAATGCCGATAATGCGGCTTTAATTAATAGCCCTATCATTGCTATCACGTACATTCCATCAGTCAGACTAGACAAGGACATGGTGCGTCATCGCTTTGGTACCCCAGATTACATAGAGCATGAGCTCGAATCTCCAGACACTGAAATATGGCATTACCCTACGCTAGGTCTGAGTATAAGTTTGAATGACAGTGAAAAAACTGTTCTACTTTACCAGTCCTATTCTGAACAAAAAGCTAAATGACACATCATCATTCCTGATGGCGCTTTCAATCACTTCTGTTTCCGTTCCTGTTCCCGTTCGACTTCATTTGATGTTTGTTCTGTCTTCTCAACTTCTGTGTCTGTAGGAGTATTAACCGGATCATCGTCCATCAAAATACGATTAGCCGATCCTTCCATATCATCATACTGACCACTTCGAACCGCCCAAAAAAATAGTCCTACCCCAATAATGCCAAGCAATAACATGCCAGGTAATAAACCATATATGACTTCCATTAGGCTACTCCTTAAAGAACCGTCGTATTCTGGCAGCGTTTCCAATCACTAATAATGAACTGATCGGCATAGTCACCGCAGCAACTAATGGACTTACCATCGCCATCATCGCCAATGGCACCATAATTACATTATAGCTAATCGATAACACTATATTTTGTTTAATAGTTCGTAGGGTTCTACTGGCTAATTGTCTCGCTTCAGCTACGCTATGCAAGTCATTATGTGATAACACAATATCAGCACTCTCAATTGATACATCCGTACCCGATGCCAGTGCGATACCAATATCGGCCTGGATCAAAGCTGGTGAATCATTCACTCCATCCCCCACCATCGCCACCACAGCGCCTTGTTGCTGCAGCAATTTCACCTTTTCAGCTTTATCTTTAGGTAACACTTCCGCCTGACGTTCAATATCGCCTAAATCAGCGGTTACAGCTGCAACAACAGATTTTTTATCACCACTTAATACCGTTATTTCAATAGCCTGTTGTTGCAAAGCAGCAATCATTGATTGCGCATCGCCACGTAATTGATCTGCTAAACCGATAAATCCTGATATCACACCATCAATTGCCACAAAGATACAACTAATGCCTTGCTGTTCCAGTTCTATCACCCGCTGCTGCCAAAGCTCCTGGCCTTCCACAGCTTGTGCTGATAACCAATTTTGAGTGCCCACAAGTACCTGCTTGTTATCCAACGTTGCCTGCACACCTTGACCAGGCGATGAAGAAAAGTCAGTAATGGGCAGTAAACTCATTTTCTGCTCAGATGCATGATTAGTAATAGCTTTAGCAATACCGTGTTCTGAGTGTTTTTCTACCGATGCTGCCAAAATCAGTAAGTGATCATCCGATAATTCTGGCAATGCCTCAATATCCACAACCTGTAATTGTCCTTCTGTCAGGGTTCCTGTCTTATCAAACACAAAATGGGTAGCCTTAGACAATAATTCCAATGCTGCACCTTGTTTGATCAAAATACCATTATTTGCACCAACACCTGTTGCGACGGCGACAGACATAGGCGTAGCCAGACCAAATGCACATGGGCAGGTAATAATAAGCACTGACGTGGCTGCCAGTAATGCTTTCTCAAAATCAGTCTGATACCAGTAGGAAAATGTCAGTGCCGCCAATGACAGCGTGATAATTACAAACCATGGTACGATTCTATCTGCTGTACACTGAATCGGTGCTTTAGATGCCTGAGCATCCTCCATCAAAGACACGATCTTAGCTAAGGCTGTATTTCTTAAAACCTGCTGTGCTTTTACTGTAAAAGCACCTTCTCCATTGATACTACCTGCAACAACAGTGTCATTAATGGCTTTAGCAACAGGCAATGATTCACCCGTTAACATAGATTCATCTACAGCACTCTGACCATCAACTATCACGCCGTCTACTGGTATCTTTTCACCCGGCTTCACTAACAATAGATCACCAATCGTCACTGAGCGAATAGGGACAACTTTAGGATGGCCATCTGTAATAACAGTAGCGAGTCTAGGCTGCAACTCTAATAACCGACGAGTTGCTGACAAGGCTTGTCGTTTTGAAATTGCTTCAAGATAACGTCCTACCAGTATCACAAACAGGAAATTAACTACAGTATCAAAATAGACATCGCCAGTTGTTGCGCCAACTGCTGTTACATAAGTTGAATAACTGTAAGTAGCTGTTGCACCAATCGCTATCGGTAAGTCCATCGTCAAATAACGTCGACGTAGCCCTAATATCGCATTACGTAGAAAGGGATAGCCTGAATAGAATAATGTCGGTGTAGCAATAAGAAAGCTTATCCAATGAAACCAGTTTCTAAACTCACCTTCGTCAGCTCCACTGTATAATGCAATGGTTATCCACATCAGATTCATCATCGCAAAACCAGCAAATGCCATCCGATAAAGTAAGGATCGATGTCTTTGAGCCAGACCACCTTCAGCGGTTTCTGGATCAAAGGGAACAGCTGCATAACCTAGCTGTCCTAAGTCATAGAGGACTTCTGACAGCAAAATAACTCGATTGTCCCATTTCAAGCGTAATCGTTTTGAAGTTAAATTAACTTCAGCGGAGATCACTCCTTTTATCCTTGCTAATCTGTGCTCAATCAACCATACGCAGGCAGCACAATGAATGCCTTCAACTAATAAATGGATAGTTCGTATATCGTTAAGGGTATCGACATAATCGGACTGCACCTCATCTAGGTCATAGGATACAAGTTCCGATGGCAACTCTGGGGGTGGGGCTAAGGTTTTCCCTTCTGGTGTTTTTTTGTAAAAACTTTCTAATCCAGAATTATAAATTGTCTGACAGACTGTCTGGCAGCCAAAGCAGCAAAACTCACGCTGTTCGCCAGCCATATTCGCAGTAAAACTACCCTCCTGTTCAATGGGTAAGCCACAGTGATAACAAGTTATAGACAAGATGAGTTACTGCTCAAATAAACAAGCGCATACCTTATCATAAGGTCGCGAATATCCGTTACCAGGAAGACATTATGGCAAGATGCTAACGCGTTTGGTTACAACAAATTCTTGCTCACCTTGTTTGGCGACAACAATCAGATCCCAGATACCAGGTAGGTTAAAACTAACATCAGAAACATACATACCCGGCATTTTTTTTGACATGTCTACCGAAAAATCAGCTTTAGCATCAGAGGGTCGGTAGGCATTAAATGTAACAGAATCTAAATTTAAACCTACAGAATTTCTACCCTGAATGAGCACCTCGTAACTTTGAACTTGATTAACCCGGGTATTTGCCGGCACCATAATCATACCGTTCCAACCCAACGATTTTTCCTGCTCAATTCGTTTTTGGGTTTCTTCATAACGTTCACCACGTTCATAGAAGTCTTTGACAACTAGGTTAGGTGGTGATTTAAATGCAAGATAGATAAAAATAGCATTGGCAGTTAAAAAGACCATTAAAAATACCAGCATACCTAACACCCATGGATTTTTTAAAGCTTCACTGTTTTTTTGCGAAATATTCATAATTTTCCCAAATCACTTTGGCCCTATAAACATACTTTTATAACGTACTGTTATATTCGAATTGGTTAAAACTTTTCCCTTAAATATGATTGGGACAAGACTCTTATTTAATTGTTCATCTGGAACGCGAACTAATGCCGTCACAGGAATCACCTTACCCGGCTCAACGGTCATTTCATTCAAGCCATGCAGAGTTGCACCTTCAAGTCCCTCAATACTAAATCTGAGTGTCATGACCTCTTTCGTTTTATTCAACAATTTAACAGTATATTTATTTTGAATAGAACCATCACTTAATCGAACAAACACGGGCTGTCTATCATGTACCACCTTAAATTCGGTTGGTGATAGATTGGCAAAGCCATAAATAACGCCAGATAAAGCCGTCAGAAGAATCAAACTATAAATAATGACTCTAGGTCGTTTATATAGTGGAACAGTCTTAGCGTTATGATGCAGTTCCTTATAGGATGCATAACGAATCAATCCTCTAGGCTGCTGGGTTTTATCCATAATACTGTCGCAGGCATCTATACATATACCACAGGTAATACAGCCTTCTTGCTGACCTTTTCGTATATCAATTCCAGTAGGACAAACTGCCACACAAACATTGCAATCGACACAACTTCCTTTTGATTGCTGATGTTGGCCTTTTTTTAACTTACCTCTAGGTTCACCACGCTCTGCGTCATAAGAGGGGAGTATCGTGTCTTGGTCATACATCACACCTTGCAATCGCGCATAAGGACATAACCAGAAACAGACCTGTTCACGCATAAAACCAGCAAAGCCATACGTGCCAGCAGTAAACATACCTAAAACAATCCAGGCAGGTAATGGTGCCTGCAAAGTAAAGTAGTCATACCAGAGCTTAAATGCATCAGTAAACCAGGCTGCGAACGAAACTCCTGTTAATAGAGCGATTGCTAACCACAAACTGTGTTTAGTAACTTTACGAACGAGCTTATCAAATGACCACGGCGAATTATTAAACTTCGTCGCCTTCTGTGGTGTATTACCTTCTAATTTGGCCTCTATTAATGTATAGATATCAGTCCACACTGTCTGGAAGCAAAAATAACCACAAAATACACGACCGGCAATGCTCGTGACTGCTGCAAGCAAAATTGCAAAAAAGAGCAAGGTCAGCGATAACATCCAAATGTCTTGCGGATACACTGTAATATGAAAAAAATTAAACTGCCGATTAGGGAGATCAAACAAAATAGCCTGAGCACCATTCCAGCGCAGATAAGGACCTAGGAAGAAAACTAACCAGATAGACATTCCAAACCATTTAAGTCTGCGAAAACGTCCTGCTAGCCGTTTAGCGACAATTTTAATACCACCTGTATTTACATGCCAGTCAGACACTTCGTCATAAATGTCGTCAACATTGGTAATTTTATTTGCTTCTTCGTTCACACATTCAAATTCTTAGCGGTAAAAACATATGGCATTGTACCATGGTTTTTTTAATATAATCATTTACTTATTAGTAAAGCAAGTCAGTTTTTTAACAAAAAAGCCGGCAATAATGCCGGCTTTTTTGTATATCTTGTCATGAAAATTAGTCGTCAGATTTATTGTCCATGTTTTTGATAATGTTATAACCAATCACGGCACCGACAATGATAGTAATGACTACACTAGCAATAGTACCAATTACGACAGCATCAATTTGCATTTTTATACTCCTAACCGAAAACCCCAGCTATGTTTAGCTGGGGCATCATTAATAATTATTGACCACCACCAAATTGGTGAACATAAACAGCCAGCTTTTTAATTTCAGTTTCAGTTAATCGCTCGCCCTCATCGCCTTCTAACTCATCAGACCAATCAATATCATTAGGATCTTCATCGTCAGCAATAGCATCCGCTCTAACTTGTAGCATAATGGCTAGCTTTTCGCTCCATTGTGGCATTACTGCGACGCGCGTTTGTGGATCAGAAGCATCATTCACACCATGAAGAATTGTGTGACGAATTTGATCTTCATCACCAGAAAAGCGCCAGATTTTATCCGTCAAATTCGCAGATCCCATGGCCTTAATGCCTTTAGCATCAGCGCCATGACAAGCAAAACATCCTTTAGATGTGTATAAAGCCATGCCAGCTTCATTCTGTATGCCATTTGAACTATCTACAACAAACTTCACTAATTGATCCACTTCATCAGTATTAAGTAATTTTTCATGGGCAGGCATCATTCCAGCACGACCCTTGGCAATACTCATCATTATATCGTTAACTGAACCACCAAATAACCAATCATCATCAGAAAGATTTGGGTAACCCGCACCTTCTGCTGGTGCACCACCAGTACCATGACAGGCAGCACAGTTGTCACCAAAAAGTACTTTACTTGAGCCAATGGCATAGTTCAGCATTTCTTGATCTGCCAGAATCTCTTCGGCAGTCATTGCAGCTAGCTTATCCTCAAATGGAGCCCGCTTAGCTTCAACTTTTGCCAGATCTTCCTTGTACTCTTTGATCATAGTCCAGCCTAACAAGCCTTTTGTGCTTTCATTAACTAAAGGTAATGATGGATACAAAATAAAATACACAATAACCAGCAAGCCACTTAACCAAAGTGAATTTAACCACCAACGTGGGCATGGATTATTTAATTCCTTAATACCATCCCACTCATGGCCTGTGTCAGACACCTGATTAGGATTATTTTTATTATCTGCCATCTTAATTCTCCGCGTTCATCTCGTCATCGTTTATAGGCATGGTGCGATGTGACTCCAGACTTTCTTTATTTTTTGGATTATAAACCCAATAAAAGACTCCAATCATCAACACAAAAATAACAACTGTTATCACCAGCCCAAACCAGTCTGTTCCGGTCATCGCACTCCAATCAGTATGAAAATACTCTTGAAGTTTAGTCACGATAATCTCTGCCTGGCTCGAATTTAATCATAGTTCCTAATACCTGAAGGTAAGCAACTAAAGCCTGCATTTCAGTTTTCCCTTCAACTGATGCTGCCGCTGATTTAATTTCTTCATCAGTGTATGGGACACCCAATACTTTCATTGCCTTCAAACGTTTCTCAATACCAGGACCGTTGATAGTTGCATCATCTAGCCATGGATAACGAGGCATAACAGATTCAGGTACAACAGAACGTGGATCACGCAAATGTTGAATATGCCATGCGTCTGAATACTTACCGCCCAGACGAGCAATGTCTGGTCCAGTACGCTTAGAACCCCATTGGAAAGGATGATCATATTTAGATTCAACTGCTAGTGAATAATGACCATAACGATCTTTCTCATCACGGAAAGGACGAATCATTTGAGAATGACACAAATAACACCCTTCACGTTGATATACATCCCGACCAGCCAACTCCAGTGCTGTATAGGGACGCACACCTGATAGCTCTTCATATTCAGGGTGAGCCTTGTCTTCAAAGGTAGTATCAAGATAGAACAGTGGCACAATTTCCACGATACCACCTACTGACACAATAATGGCTGTTGCCAAAATCAGTGCCCAGATATTTTTTTCCAGTTTTTCCTGAAAGGTTACTGGTTCATTTGAATTATGATTAGACATGCCAGTCTCCTTTAAATGCTAGCTGCAGTTGCCATCTGTGGAGATGGGTTAGCAATGGCTTTACGAATGGTTACAGTAATGTTGTACAACATCACACAGGCACCTAGGAAGAAGATCAAGCCGCCTGCTGCACGCATTGCATAATACGGATGCATTTGAGCAACTGACTCTACAAACGTATAAGCCAAGTTACCGTAATCGTCGTAAGCACGCCACATTAGACCCTGCATGATGCCAGAGACCCACATCGCAGTGATGTATATAGCAGTACCAATGGTCGCCATCCAGAAGTGTAAGTTAACTAATTTAACTGAGTAAATAGTCGTGCCCCAGAGGCGTTCTACCATGTGATAAATCGCACCAATAGAAACCATTGCCACCCAGCCTAATGCACCTGCATGTACGTGACCGATAGTCCAATCAGTATAATGTGACAAGGCATTAACAGTTTTTGATGACATAACCGGACCTTCAAAGGTCGACATGGCATAGAAAGCCAGCGACACAATCAGGAACCGCAAAATATAGTCGGTACGCAATTTATCCCATGCACCACTTAAGGTAAACATACCGTTAATCGCACCACCCCATGAAGGAATGATCATCGCTAATGAAATAGCCGCGCCAAGCGAACCTGTCCAGTCTGGTAATGCTGTGTATTGTAGATGGTGAGCACCTAACCATACATAACCGAATGTGAGTGCCCAGAAATGAACTACTGATAAGCGGTATGAATAAACAGGGCGATTAGCTTGCTTAGGAACAAAATAATACATGATGCCAAGGAAGCCAGCTGTCAGGAAGAAACCAACTGCATTATGGCCCCACCACCATTGAATCATTGCATCTTGTACGCCAGCAAAGATTGAGTAGGATTTAAACAGTTCAACCGGAATAGCCAGACTGTTCACAACATGCAGATAAGTCACCATAATCATCATTGCTAGGAAGAACCAGTTAGCAACATAGATATGTGAAACCTTGCGGATAGATAAGGTCATAATGAAGTTAAAGCTATATGCCAACCAGACAACTGCAATTAGAATATCTAATGGCCATTCCAGTTCAGCATATTCTTTCGCTTGTGTGATACCTAATGGTAGCGAAATTACAGCACCGACGATAACAAGATTCCAGCCCCAAAACGTGAACCACGCCAGTTTATCACTCCACAATCGCACACCAGATGTACGCTGCACTATGTAATAAGCTGTTGCCATTAGCGTCGAGCCACCAAACGCAAAAATAACCGCATTAGTGTGTAATGGACGTAATCGCCCAAAACTAATGTATGGATTATCAAAGTTCAAAACTGGCCAAGCCAATTCTGAAGCTATGTATACACCGATACCGGTACCGACTACCAAATAGACAACCGCCATATAGGCGAACCATTTGACTATTTCAAAACTGTATTGCTGTTGTTCCGCTTGCATAGCGATCACACCTTCTCTCAATGAAAAAACCTATCGCCACTTTATGTCTATCTTGGTGGCGACCCATTCCATCACGCTTAAATCAATAAAGCTCACTGTAATACACAAATTATTTTTGTCAGTTTTTACTGATTGTTTGATTTTAGATCAAACAATACGTCATAAGCCCTAACTAATCGTTATTTGCCTTATTCATACACGTAGACAGCAATTGTCCTCACTTCAATCTCAGAGGTCAAGCACCAATAAAACAGACCTTTTTTATCTGATTTAAAATCTCTCAGTAAATCATAATTTTATAGCAATAACAGATAAAATATTTACCTATTAATAAACCATATAATATGTAGTGGATTGGCTGGTTTGCGTTGTATTTGAAGTGGTTAAAGGCTTAATCGAAGTTAACTGCAAGCACTACATTTCGCCCTTCAGCTACCAATAAATTGAATGTCCGACATGCAGGCCCCAACAACATAGCCTCAACCCCAATTGCTTGGTCGACAAATTTTACTGTTATTTCGGGGGAAACATGTTCGCTAAAACCCTGTGTCAAAATCAACACTTCTGGCTCAAGACTTTTAAAATAACCTATATCACACATCGAAAGGTCTGCGATACGATTTATTGGCCAATCGGTAATAAGTTGATCAGGGGTTAGAATCAGACTTGACCGTATTATTAGCAAGTCTGAATCATTTTTGGGTTTTATGACAACAGAGCTATCGTCATATGCATGTATTTGGTTAGCTCCAACAGGAGCTTCCAGACTGAACTTCACGGAATATCAGGATTAGCTTGCAAATCCAGCAGCATTATTCACACGGTCACGCAATTCTTTGCCTGGCTTAAAGTGTGGCACATATTTTTCATCCAGTGTTACTGACTCACCACTTTTTGGGTTTCGACCTACGCGTGCAGGCCTATGGTGCAATGTAAAACTGCCAAAACCGCGAATTTCAATTCGGTCACCACCTGAAAGATTTTCGCTCATTTGCTCAAGTATTAGCTTTACTGCAAGCTCCACATCACGATAGTTTAACAATGATTGTCTTTCAGACAATATTTCAATCAAATCTGACTTTGTCATATCACTAAATCCTTAGAATCAACATTACACTGTCGGTTCGGTTTTTGTCCAACCTGATTCAAGCTACAGGGTTGTTCTCTTTTTAGTAAAAATTAGGCACCCAGACTTACGTCTAGGTGCCTAAACTTCAATACTATTAGCTGTCTTTTTGATCCATTTGCTCTTTTAGCAAATCACCTAATGTTGTGTTATTAGCTTCAACATTAGAATACTCTTTCAAAGCTTCAGATTCTTCTTCTGAATCCTTAGCTTTGATAGACAGTGTCAAAGTACGATCTTTACGTGACATTCCTGTAAATTTCGCTTCAACTTCATCACCTACTGAAAATACTTTGCTTGCATCTTCAGTACGTTCACGTGAAATATCTGCAGCTCTGATATAGCCTTCAACACCTTCAGCCAACTCAACCGTTGCACCGCGAGCATCTACTTCAGTGACCTTACCAGTTACGATAGTTCCACGTGGGTGTTCAGCCATATATGAAGAGAACGGGTCATCTTGTAATTGTTTGATACCCAGTGAAATACGTTCACGTTCTGGATCAATAGCCAATACAACCGCTTCCACTTCATCGCCTTTCTTAAAGTCACGAATAATTTCTTCGTTATCTTCTTCCCAAGTAATATCAGATAAGTGAATCAAACCATCAATAGCACCATCAAGACCGATGAAGATACCAAAGTCAGTGATCGATTTAATTGAACCCGATACCTTATCACCCTTGTTATGTGTCATTGCAAACTCTTCCCATGGGTTTGGTTTACATTGCTTAATACCAAGTGAGATACGACGACGTTCAGCATCAATATCCAATACCATTACTTCAACTTCATCACCAAGTTGAACCAATTTAGATGGATGTACATTCTTGTTAGTCCAGTCCATTTCAGACATATGAACCAAACCTTCAACACCATCTTCAATTTCAACAAAACAACCATAGTCCGCAATGTTAGTAACTTTACCTTTGATACGGCTACTGTTTGGATAACGATTACTGATCTCTTTCCATGGATCATCGCCCATTTGTTTCAGGCCTAGAGACACACGTTCACGTTCTTTATCAAATTTCAGTACCTGAACTTCAATTTCATCGCCAATTGTGACAACTTCAGATGGGTGTTTGACACGTTTCCATGCCATATCAGTGATATGTAGTAGACCATCGATACCACCAAGATCAACAAACGCACCGTAATCAGTAAGATTTTTAACGACACCTTTAACGTTCTTGCCTTCTTCGAGTGTTTCAAGTAACGCATCGCGTTCAACACTGTTTTCAGCTTCCATAATCGCGCGGCGTGATACAACGATGTTGTTACGAGGACGATCAAGTTTAATTAGCTTAAATTCTAGCTCTTTGCCTTCAAGGTGAGAGGTATCACGGATAGGACGTACATCAACCAATGATCCAGGTAGGAACGCACGGATATTTTCCAATTCAACCGTGAAACCACCTTTAACTTTACCCGTGATAACACCGGTAACAGTTTCATTTGCTTCAAATGCATGTTCCAAAGTAATCCATGCTTCAGCTGCTTTGGCTTTTTCACGCGACAGTTGGGTTGCACCAAAACCGTCTTCCAATGTTTCTAAAGAAACATCTACCAAATCACCAACTGAAACCGTGATTTCACCATTTTCGTTATAAAATTCTTCTACTGGAATAGCACCTTCTGATTTTAAACCAGCATTGACCATTACAACATCAGAACTAATACTTACTACCATGCCAGATACGATTTTACCCGCCTGCATCGGTGTTGAATTTAGACTCTCTTCAAAGAGATCAGCAAAGCTTTCGCTCATTATTTATATCCTTGACTCTGCCAAAAAGTAGCAGAACCACCCTTAATACCTGCAATTGCAGGAAGTTAAAAAACTTACCTTACTAAATATAGTTTTGATAAGCACCCATTACACATCAGCACACATTGCCCTGACCTGTTTATATACTGCATCTATTCCCAAACTGGTAGAATCCAGCTGTAACGCATCGTCTGCGGCCCTTAAAGGTGCGACCTCACGTTGGCTGTCTCGACTATCCCGTTCGGAGATTTCAGAAATAAGATCGGAAAGCTTACTCTCAATTCCTTTCTCTTTCAACTGCTTATGCCTTCTTTCAGCACGAACTTCTGCACTGGCCGTCAGGAATACCTTGTAGTTAGCATCTGGAAACACCACGGTTCCCATATCTCTGCCATCCGTTACCAGCCCAGGTAACTGACGAAATGCACGTTGTCGTTCCAACAATGCCGCTCTAACCAATGGCAAAGCTGCGACCTTGGATGCGGCATTTCCAGCCTGTTCAGAACGAATAATTGTGCTTACATCCTCGCCTTCCAGCATCACTTTTAAAGTATCGTTATCCAGTGAAAAAACCAGATCCAGTTCATGAGCCATCACTGCCAGTTTCTGTTCATTATCTAAATCAACATGATGTTTGATAGCCGCCTGCGCAAGCACACGGTATAAAGCACCACTATCCAGATAATGCCATCCCAGTTCTTTTGCCAATAGCTGAGCAATGGTTCCTTTGCCAGAACCACTAGGACCATCAATGGTCAATACAGGAATATCAGCCATCGATTTCATCAATATTCAAACCCGCTTTCGTTGCCAGCTCAACAAAATTAGGGAACGAGGTGGCCACATTGGCACAATCATTAATGACGATGGTACCTCCAGCCTGCAATGAAGCCATTGCAAACGACATTGCAATACGATGGTCACCAAGACTATTCACTTCACCAGAGCCAATTGAACCACCGTTAATAATGATTCCATCAGCTGTTGCTTGTGCATCAACACCTAATATTTCCAACCCATCGGCCATAGCTTGAATACGGTCACTCTCTTTGACTCTTAATTCCTCAGCTCCGGTTAATACAGTCTGACCTTCTGCACAGGCAGCGGCCACAAATAAAGCCGGGAACTCATCTATCGCCAATGGCACTTGTTCTTCCGGAATTTTGATACCGCTTAAAGGTGCATATCGAACACGAATATCTGCTACGGGCTCTCCTCCTGTTACACTTTCATTCGATAGTGTAATGTCCGCTCCCATCAATTTTAGAATATTGATTATGCCTATTCGTGTTCGATTGATACCCACATGTTTAAGGGTAATATCTGAACCTTCAGAAATAGCCGCACCTACCATAAAAAAAGTCGCTGACGAAATATCTGCTGGAACATCAATATTGGTTGCTGTTAGTTTACCGCCACCTTCAATACTGACCGTATCATCTTGTACATCAACCGAATACCCCATGCCTGTTAACATACGTTCAGTATGATCACGCGTAGGAGCCGGTTCCGTTATCGTAGTTTTTCCCTCCGCATACATTCCTGCCAATAATAAACAGGATTTCACCTGTGCACTGGCCATCGGCAATGTATAAGTAATGCCTTTTAGTTTGTTGCCCGCCTTAATTTTAAGGGGTGGTTTACCATCATTACTGTCAATTTCAGCCCCCATAAGAGCAAGAGGATCTGTCACACGCCGCATAGGCCGTTTAGACAAAGAGTCATCACCAGTCAATGTGCTTTCAAAATTCTGGCCCGCTAACAAACCGCTTAGTAAACGAATTGAAGTACCAGAATTACCAACATAAAGCTCTTTTTCAGGTGCTTTTAAGCCGTGCATGCCCACACCATGAACCGTGACTTTTCCGTCTTCTGGTCCATCAATTTGTACGCCCATTGCACGAAAAGAGGCCAATGTTGCCAGCGCATCTTCACCTTCCAGAAAACCACTCACCTCGGTAGTCCCTTCAGCTAAAGAGCCCAACATAATTGAACGATGTGAAATTGATTTATCACCCGGCACCCGTATCTCACCCTGCAATCGACCGCCCGGCTGAACGATGTAAATTTTATTGTGTTCACTGCTCACTCTACTTTCAACTCCACTTCTTTATCTATACTTCACTATTATCAATTAAGTCTGGATCTGCAAACCGGGTATCGCGTGCTTGTTTTGCTCTAGCAAATACATTGAGCAAATAATCAGCATCTTGTTGCTTAATAGCCGTAACCAGTTGATTCAAATCCTGTTGGTACTGTTCCATCAATTCCAAAATGGCATCACTATTGGTTAAGCAAATGTCTCGCCACATCGTCGGATCACTGGATGCAATCCGTGAAAAGTCTCTAAATCCACCTGCAGCATAACGTAATACTTCATCACAATCATCACGTTGCGCCAGCATACCAACCAGATTAAATGCCAAAACATGGGGCACATGACTGGTTGCAGCCAATACAACATCATGGTGTTCCATCTCCATTTCCAGAACTTCGGCACCTGTTGCATGCCACATAGCATGAACTTTTTTCAGAGCTCTACTGCTGGTTTCTACAACTGGTGTTAATACCACACGATGATCCTGATAAAGACTTGCAAAAGCAGCACTTGGACCACTTCTTTCTGTACCTGCAATTGGGTGGCCTGGTACAAATTGTCCAAACTTATCACCCAATGTAACTCTGGCCATCTTGACTAGTTGTGCTTTAGCACTCCCGCCATCTGTAATAATAGCGTCATCGCTAATTGTTTCTGCGAGCTCAGAAAACACGGTTTCCATCGCGGTCATAGGCACTGCTACAAACACCATATCAGCACCTTTAACCGCTTCAGAAATACTGCTGGCAGCGTGATCAATTACACCTAAGCTCAAGGCTTCGTTACGAACAGATTCGGTGCGTGAAAACCCAACCACTTCACCTACAAACCCTGCTTTTTTTAGCGCCAGTGACAACGAGCCACCAATCAGTCCGACACCAATGATAGCCAATCGATTTATCATTTGAAGTTCCCTTGTCCCAAGGTGTTTACTAATGCATCCAGAAACCGTTGATTTTCTTTCTGCAACCCTATACTGACCCGTAAATGTTGCGGTAGGCCATAATTACCCACTGGTCTAACAATGACACCCTGCTCAAGTAAAGCCTGAAAAACATCATTGCCATTTCGTTGCACGTCAACAGTGATAAAGTTACCTTTCGATGGTATATAACATAAACCCAGCGCCTCAAAACCCGCAGTTAATTGAGCCATACCCGCTTCATTAATTTGTTTTGTCTGCGCAATATAAGCATCATCGTTTAACGCGGTTGTCGCCGCTACTAAGGCTAGACTATTGACATTAAAAGGCTGGCGAATACGATTTAATAAATCAGCAACATCAGGATGCGATAAAGCATAGCCCACACGCAAACCCGCCAGGCCATAGGCTTTAGAAAACGTACGCGTGATAATCAAATTAGAATATTTGGCCAACCAGCTAATGGTATTAACCTGCTCATCGCCGTATTCCACATACGCCTCATCCAGTACGACCAATGTATCTTCTGGCACTTGTGAGATGAAGGCTTCTAGTTCGTCTCCAGCCAATGATGACCCTGTTGGGTTATTCGGATTAGCAATAAAAATCAGTTTTGTATTGCTGCTAATCAATATACTCATGGCTTGCAGATCATGGCCATAATCACGAGCTGGAGCAATGATTGCTTTAGCACCAATTGCCTGTGTAACCAATGGGTATACAGCAAAAGCATATTGTGAATAGATGACTTCATCGTCTGGCGATACAAATGCACGTGCTATCAATTCCAGCACATCATTTGAGCCATTTCCCAGAGTGATTTGATCGGTATTTAAATGGTATTTCTCAGCAAGTGCCGATTTTAATATGAATCCATTACCATCAGGGTACCGGGTTATATCTTGACTCGCATTGCTGATTGCGGACAACACGGTCTCTGAAGGACCCAACGGGTTTTCATTGGAAGCCAGTTTCACAATATCTGTGATACCTAACTCACGTTGCAATTCTTCAATGGGTTTTCCGGGCACATAGGGCTGCAGCTCGGTAATACAGGATAAGGCTAAATCACAGAAATTCATGCTTGCTTCGACTCAGTTCTAAAGCTATCGACAATCAATAACACTGCACCAATACAAATTGCAGAGTCCGCAACATTAAATGCTGGCCAATGATAAGTACCGTAATAAACATCAATAAAATCGATTACATAACCAAAATAAATTCGATCGATTAAGTTTCCAATCGCACCGCCAATAATCAAGCTCAGTGATAACGCTTCCAATCTAGCATCAGATTTAAGCTTTTTTAGCCAAATTACGAGTACGGTGCTAATGACTATTGCCAAACTCGTAAAAAACCAGCGTTGCCAACCACCTTCCTGAGCTAAAAAACTAAATGCTGCGCCAGTGTTATGAGCCATTGTCAAATTAATAGAGGGTATAACAGGCACAGTTTCATACAGTGATAACCATGAAGCCATCACCCATTTCGACAATTGGTCCAGCACAATAACTAGGCCACTCACCCATAACCACTTCAGCATCGAATTAGACATACAGTCGCTGTTCGCCCTGGCCATCAACGTTGTCGATACAGCGACCACATAACTCTGGATGTGTCTCATCGCTACCGACTTCTTCAAGCTGGTGCCAACAACGATCACAACGTGCATGTTCTGAGGCTGCCAATACCAGTGACAGGCCTGCAACAGACGTCTCAATTGCACTGACCGGCTTGCCACTTGCTGGTAATAAGGAAGCTCGAGAAGTAATTAAAATAAATTTTAATTCATCTCCCAATCGTTGTAACTGTTCAAACAACGCTGGTTCTGCATAGAGGCTCACTTCAGCAGTTAAACCACCTTTAATTTTGCCATCATTGCGCATCAGCTCCAGCTCTTTGGAGACGGCATCACGCACTGCAAATAGCTGATTCCAGAATGCCAGATCAAAAACTGAATTTTCAGCTAATGGGCTTAATGTCTCATACCATGTATTCAACAACACTGATTCGTTGCGCTCACCAGGTAAGTATTCCCACAACTCATCAGCGGTAAAGGTCAGAATGGGTGCCATCCAGCGAGTTAATGCTTCTAGGATATGATACATAGCCGTTTGAGTAGAACGACGACCCAGACTGTTTTCCTGCATGGTGTACTGGCGGTCTTTAGTGATATCCAGATACAAACTGCCCATTTCCTGAGCACAGAAATTATGGATCTTCTGATAAATCTGATGGAACTGATAGCTATCGTATGCTGCCAGAATATCCTGCTGACATTGCCATGCTCGATCAACAGCCCATTGATCCAGAGCCAACATATCCACAGTGGCAACACTATCGGTTGCCGGATTAAAGTCAGACAAATTCGACAACAAATAACGTGCTGTATTACGAATACGACGGTATGAATCCGAAGTGCGTTTTAATATTTCATCGGAGACATTCATCTCTGCTGTATAGTCAGTCGAGGCAACCCATAAGCGAATAATGTCAGCGCCTAAATTGTTCACTACTTTTTGAGGCGCGATCACATTGCCCTTGGATTTGGACATTTTTTTACCGTCGGCATCAACAGTGAATCCATGCGTCAACACTGCTTTATAGGGTGCCTTACCTGTTGATGCTACTGATGTTAACAAGGAAGACTGGAACCAGCCACGGTGTTGATCACTGCCTTCCAGGTACAAATCTGCAGGACGATTTAAATAATCACGACGTGCTAATACACAGGCATGTGATACACCGGAATCAAACCAGACATCCAGAGTGTCCGTTACTTTTTCATATTGTGACGCTTCATCACCCAACCAATCTTTTAAATCAGATTCAAACCAGGCATCAATACCCTGCTGTTCAACCTTTTTAGCAACTTGTTCCATCAATGTTTCAGTATCTGGGTGTAACTCTCCTGTCTGTTGATCAACAAATAACGGAATAGGCACACCCCAGGTACGCTGACGAGAAATACACCAGTCAGGTCGACCTTCAACCATGCCTTCAATTCGTTTTTGTCCCCAATCGGGCATCCACTGTGTTTCAGTAATGGCCTGAAGCGCTGCCTGACGTAATCCATTTTGGTCCATGCTGACGAACCATTGTGGGGTTGCACGGAAAATGATCGGACTCTTGTGGCGCCAGCAATGCGGGTAACTGTGTTGAATATCTACATGATTCAACAACGCACCTTTTTCTTTCAACAGTTCAATCACATTTGCATTGGCTTTAAACACCGACTGACCTGCAAAAATCTCAGTATCAGGAAGGAAGCAACCATTCGCCGCCACCGGATTATCGACTTTTAACTGATATTTCAAACCAACAGTAAAGTCATCCTGACCATGGCCTGGAGCGGTATGCACTGCACCAGTTCCTGCTTCCGCAGTTACATGATTACCCAGAATAATTGGAACCTGACGGTCATAGAATGGGTGTTGCAATAGCAGCCCTTCTAATACTTCACCTTTGCATCGTGCGACCACTTCACCAGTCATACCGTAACGTTCTAACGCTGATTCGTACAGTGCTTCTGCTAATAGCAATCGTTCATCGCCGGCTTGAACCAACACATAGTCATATTCAGGGTTTAAAGATACCGCCTGATTAGCCGGCAATGTCCAGGGTGTTGTTGTCCAGATAGGAATACTGATCTTACCGCTACCACTTGCGCTACTCGCTGCTGAGAAAGCTGCCTCATCAATAACAGCGAATCGAACATCAATGGCAGGTGACTTTTTATCTTCATATTCCACTTCCGCCTCAGCCAAAGCCGATCCACAATCAACGCACCAATGAACTGGTTTGACGCCCTTGTGTAAATGGCCTTTTTTAACGATTTCACCAAGGGTGCGAATGATGTCAGCTTCAAAGCTAAAATCCATCGTTAAATAAGGATTATCCCATTCTGCCATCACACCTAAGCGTTTGAAATCTTCCCGCTGACCATCAACCTGTTTTTGCGCATAATCACGACAGGCTTTTCTAAATTCTGTTGCGCTGACTTTTACCCCCGGCTTACCCACTTTTTTCTCAACATTAAGCTCAATCGGTAACCCATGACAGTCCCAACCAGGCACATAAGGCGTGTCAAAACCGCTTAATGTTTTTGATTTAAGAATAATATCTTTGAGAATTTTATTAACCGCATGACCAATATGAATATCGCCATTAGCGTATGGAGGGCCATCATGGAGAATAAATGCAGGCCGTCCTGCAGCATTATCACGCATTTTATGATACAGGCTATCATCCTGCCAACGCTTTAATATCAACGGTTCACGGTTTGGCAACCCCGCCTTCATCGGGAACTTGGTTTCAGGAAGGTTCAAGGTCTGTTTATAATCGGCCACTGGGTTACTCGTAGGTTCTAAATCAACGGAAACGGCTAATTATACGGGTTTTTTTTGCTGACCTAAATCACCGAGACAGGTTTTATTTTTTCAATATCTACGCTATCACTATGATTTGCAGTAAAATGTTATAGATTTAGTCCTAATGAACATGAGTACACTATGACGACAACAGCAAAAGTCATCATCCAAGGTATCACACAGGATGGTGGTAAATTTCGCCCCAGCGATTGGGCTGAACGTTTGTGTGGTGCTGTTGCCAGTTACGGACCGGGACGTCGCATTATCTTTCATCCCAATATACAACTGGCCTCAATCGACTCAGTTAAATGCGTCGTGGTTGACGCATCGCTAGAAGAAGATGATGAAATGTTATTTGAATTTCTTACCGATTTTGCAGACGAAAATCATTTACAAATTATGCGCACTGAAACTTACCCTTTGCCGGGGATGGAATAAATAACAGTTCTCTTTAAATATACAACTTCTGAAATGCACTTAGTTCTATGCTGACTCAGATTCCTCTTCTGAATCCGGCCAGTTCTGAATATAGTTTTTCAACAGTTTGTTTTCAAACTGGGCTTTTTTGAGTAGCTCTTCAACGATATCCGTTATCGACAACATGCCTTCCAATTTACCTTCATAAACCACAGGTAAATGGCGAATATTATTTTCCACCATCATCGTCATCACTTCTTCCAGTGTATTGTCTGGGTCACACACTATCGGATTGGCTGTCATTGCATCCGCCAGCGTTAACGGTGTCCACATTGCATGTTTTTCATGCAATACCCTCAGTAAATCTCTCTCTGAAAGAATGCCAATCAACGCACCACTATCATTAGTGACCACTAAAGACCCAATTCGATTATCCATCATCAACGTTACGGCCTGGTCAAGCGAGTCATTGGGCCCCAATCCGATAACAGGTTTACCTTTGTTTTTAGTAATCGATCTGACTTTCATTCTGGCGCCCTCGTTTGTTGAACAACAACCTTAACTGCCATTCTGCTTGAGAACACCTGAAAAAAGCAAGTTAACTATGTTCACGAGTAGATCTAAACTCAATTTCTGGCCAACGCTCCATAGTTAAATCCAGATTAACCCGGGTCGGTGCAATATAGGTTAGATCGCCTGCCCCATCCAGCGCTAAATTAACCGCTGCCTTTTTCTTAAATTCTTCCAGTTTCTTGGCGTCGTCACAGTGAACCCATCTAGCGGTATAGACTTGAACAGGTTCATACGCACAATCGACACCATATTCACCTTTAAGTCGATGCACAACCACATCAAACTGCAAGACACCCACCGCCCCCAAAATCAGATCATTATTTTCCAAAGGTCTGAACAACTGGGTAGCCCCTTCTTCACTCAGTTGTTGCAGGCCTTTTAACAAAGCTTTCATTTTGAGTGGATCTTTCAACTGCACCCGACGGAATAATTCTGGTGCGAAATAAGGAATACCAGTGAATTGAATATCTTCACCCTGAGTAAAGGTATCACCGATCTGAATGGTACCGTGATTATGTAGACCTAAAATATCGCCCGGCCAAGCTTCTTCAGCTTGTTCACGCTCTGCCGCCATAAATGTTACTGCATTAGCAATGGTGACATCTTTCGCCGTTCTCGTTTGACGTAATTTCATACCCTTGGTGTATTTACCCGAACACACTCGCAAAAAGGCAATTCGATCACGGTGTTTCGGATCCATATTGGCTTGTATTTTAAAAACAAAGCCACTAAACGGTTCTTCGCTGGCTTCTACATGGCGTGTTTTTGTTTCACGACCTTGTGGTGCAGGCGCATATTCAACAAATGAATCCATTAACTCAGTGATACCAAAGTTGTTCATCGCGCTACCAAAAAATACGGGTGATAATTCACCTGCAAGAAAGGCATCTAAATCAAATTCGTGACTGGCGCCACGAACAAGATCAATTTCTTCACGTAAATCAGTGGCCAAATCACCAAACAGTTCATCTAAACGCGGATTATCCAGCCCTTCAATAATTTCACCCACTTGATCACTGTGTGCTTCGAACAAATGCACGCTATCACGTTGTAAGTGGAAAATACCCTTAAACGATTTACCCATACCAATCGGCCAAGTAATGGGTGCACAGCGGATATTCAGAATAGTTTCAATTTCATCCAGTAATTCAATTGGCTCACGGCCTTCACGATCCAACTTATTAATAAAGGTCAAAATGGGCGTGTCACGAAGTCGACAGACTTCCATCAGTTTAATGGTACGTTGCTCAACACCTTTGGCACTATCAATAACCATCAACGCGGAATCAACCGCCGTCAGGGTACGATAAGTATCTTCAGAGAAGTCAGCGTGTCCGGGCGTATCCAACAGATTAACGATACGGCCTTTGTATGGAAACTGCATCACTGAAGACGTGACAGAAATTCCCCGTTCCTTTTCCATTTCCATCCAGTCAGAGGTAGCATGGCGATCTGTTTTTCGCGATTTGACGCTGCCCGCTACCTGAATGGCACCACCAAAATACAATAGCTTTTCCGTGACCGTTGTTTTACCAGCATCAGGATGCGAAATAATCGCAAATGTGCGTCGTTTGCTAATTTCTGTGAGTAACTCAGCCATGAATAGACTTTAAAATATGAAAAACGAGCTATTTTACATCACTCGACAGCAATTAACTAAACCGTATTAACAGCAGTTACTCTTTCATCAAATGAATTTCTTCTGACAATAGTGAAACCGTGATCATTTCACCTATTTTTAATTGATTGCGCATTGCGACATGCTCAGGTAAGTCCATTTGTAATACCGTGTTATCAGTCTCATCGACAAGCATCAGGATTGTGGTAATCCCACGTAATGTGACCATGTCATTAATCACGGCTGTCAATGGATTTTCATGCTCCCCATGAGATGGTCGTACTCGCTGATGCAATAATATTTTACTTGGCGACAAAGTCCAATACAGATCCTGATTTAAACTCAGACCGTTTGTGCTGCCTACTTCAAACAGATAATCATGCCAACTGAGTTTCACTTGGCCGTCATGTTCCACCAGTTTGGCTTTAAACAAATTTCGAACATCCACCTGCCGAGCAACCGCCGCATTGTCAGGCTTGTATAAAACCTGAGCCGGTTTTCCCTGTTGCAGGGTTTTACCTTGATGAATCACACATATATTATCGGCTAACATTGCCGCCTCATCCAAATCATGTGTAACTAGAATTATCGGCATATCCAGTCCGCGTCGAAGTGTATTCAACTCTAAATACAATTTACGTCGTGTCACTCTATCCACTGCAGAGAATGGTTCATCCAGCAACAATGCTTTAGGTGATCTTGCCAGAGCTCTTGCCAGCGCAACTCGCTGCTGCTGCCCGCCAGATAACTGATGTGGATAGCGTTGCCCCAAGCCACCAAGATGCACCTGTGCTAGCAATGTATCCACACACTGCTGTGTGTGCTGTTTATTGTGATCAAGTGCAAGTTGAATATTTCCGGCCACGGTTAGATGGGGAAACAAGGCATAGTTCTGAAACACCATGCCAACACGGCGTTGTTGTGGTGTTTGGTTAATACTACTCTTGTCATCAAACCATATTTGGTTTTTACACTGAATTTGACCGAGCTTTGGTGACTGTAAGCCAGCGATGCACCGTAATACCGTCGACTTGCCAGCGCCAGAAGGTCCAACCAATGCAAGCAATTCACCGCTTTGACAACTTAACTCAACTTCAAGTGTACTAGGACGTGTTTGTTGTAATGAGATCTGGAGCATTTTTATGACCGAACAACACTGGGATGGAAACGATTAAAGGTATAGACCAGACTAATTGTTACCAAAGCGATGGCTAACAATATCAGCGACATAGATTGTGCCTGCTGATGTTCAAATGCCAATACGCTATCGTAAATCGCAATAGACAAGGTACGTGTTTCACCTGCAATATTGCCACCAATCATCAACACCACTCCAAACTCTCCCAATGTATGGGAAAAACTTAATACCATCGCCGTGATAATGCCAGGCCAGGCCAAAGGCAGTTCAATTTTAAAAAATGTTTTCCATTTTGATAAACCACTGCACCATGCTGCTTCTCGTATCTCAGGTGCCACTTGTTCAAGTGATCTCAGCATTGGCTGTACGGCAAAAGGCAGGCTATAAATAATTGATGCAAACCATAACCCAACAAATGAGAAAGCTAAACTGTGTCCGGTCAATGACACAAACAGACTTCCTAAAAAACTGTTGTTATCCATGCCAACCAATAAAAAATATCCTAATACCGTTGGTGGTAATACCAATGGCAATGTGATCATAGCTTCGAGTACTCCACGACCCATAAAATTATATTTTGACAACAGATAGGCGAGTCCTAATCCGATTGGAAATAAACTGACACTGGTCAATAACGCCAATTTAATAGAAACTTCAAATGCTTGCCAATCCATTATTTTTTCACTTCCGCCGACACTATAAAACCATGTTTAGTAAATATATCGATAACATCAATCGTTTGTATAAAAGTCAAAAAGTGTCTGGCCTGTTGAGATGCACCGCGTAATAAAACAGCCTGCTGTTGTAACACAGCATCCAGTTTAATAAATCGTCCTAGAGAAGAAAGTTGTGGCTGAATCACGTGAGCATAAGGTACAAAACCTGCATCTGCAGCGGTTGACAAGGAGAACTGAGCCACTTGTGATGCATTCTCTGCTATCAATAAATGTGGTTGAATCTGTTTCCAGATACCGGCATTTCTGAGTACTTTCTCAGCAGCCTGCCCATAAGGGGCATGTCGAGGATTAGCAATCGCCACTTTTTTTAAGTTGCCATGTTCAAGTGCGACTTTCAGACAGTCCAGACTGTCATCCAATACCAGTTTAGATTGATGGGATGAAAACAAAGCCAACTGTGCTTGAGCATAGTTAATCACTTTACCCTCTGTTAAGGCTGCCTTGACTAAGCGTTGTATATAATCCGAATTAGCTGACAAAAACAACTCAAACGGTGCACCATGTAATATTTGTGTCGTTAAAGTGCCCGATGCAGCATAGGTAACAGAAACTTGATCACCTGTGAGATCTTGAAATCTTTCCACTAGCTCAGGCAGTACATAACGCAAATTAGCGGCAGCTGCAATACGTATCTCGTTGGCCTGTGCCTGAAAAATACAACAGCTAAGCAATAAAGCAATTACATATTTACAACAACGCATTTCATAGACCTTCTCACAAAAAAGCCCCGATATAAATCGGGGCTTTTAAGTTTACACAAAAGAACAGTAAAGAGTGTTAACTATCTTCACTCACCGCTTTCATACTTAAGCGAATACGACCCTGGCGATCAACCTCAAGCACTTTCACTTGAATGGTATCACCTTCTGATAATTTATCACTTACATTTTCAACGCGTTCTTCTGAAATTTGTGAAATATGAACCAAACCATCTTTGCCTGGTAATATAGTTACAAAAGCACCAAAATCCATCAATTTAGCAACTCGTCCTTCATAGATTTTACCTACTTCAACTTCAGCAGTGATTTGTTCAATTCTATGCAATGCATCTTGGCCAGCATTGTAATCAGATGAGAAGATCATCACAGTACCATCATCTTGAATATCAATAGTCGCACCGGTCTCTTCAGTCAATCCACGAATGACTGCGCCGCCTTTACCAATAACATCACGAATCTTGTCCGCATTAATCTTGATAGTAATGATGCGTGGTGCAAATTCAGACATTTCTTCACGATGTGATGAGATGACAGCATTCATTTTTTCAAGAATATGTAAACGACCATCACGCGCTTGTGCTAGTGCTGTACGCATAATTTCTTCGTTGATACCTTCGATCTTGATATCCATTTGTAAAGCGGTGATACCCTTTTCCGTACCGGCCACTTTAAAGTCCATATCACCAAGATGATCTTCATCACCTAAGATATCAGTTAGAACAGCATAACCGTTATCTTCTTTAATCAAACCCATCGCAATACCAGCAACAGGAGCTTTGATTGGTACACCAGCATCCATCAGCGCCAGACTGGTACCACACACAGAAGCCATAGAACTTGAGCCATTTGATTCCGTAATTTCTGACACAACACGTACTACATATGGAAATTCTTCAGCAGAAGGCATTACAGCCTGAATACCGCGTTTTGCCAACTTACCATGACCAATTTCACGACGCTTTGGAGAACCAACAAAACCTGTTTCACCGACGCAGAATGGAGGGAAATTATAGTGCAACATGAAACGATCACGGTATTCACCTTCAACCGCATCAATGGTTTGTGCGTCACGCTCAGCACCCAATGTAGCAACCACGACCGCTTGGGTTTCACCACGTGTAAACAATGCTGAACCATGAACGCGTGGCAATACTGTTGTTTCAACAGAAATAGCACGAACGCTGGTTGTATCACGGCCATCAATGCGAGGTTCACCCGCAATGATTTTTCCGCGAACCAATTCTTTTTCTAATTTGGAAAATGCACCTTTGACAGCATCTGCAGACCAATCAGAACCTTCACCAGCTAACGCTGCAACAGCGGCATCACGAACAACGCCTAACTCTTCTAAACGAACCATTTTGTCGCTGATTGCATAGGCTTTTTCGATGCCTGCATAAGCGTTTGCTTTCACTTCATCATAGATATTGCCATCTTTTTCAGGTGCAGCCCAATCCCAAGCTTCTTTGCCCGCTTCTGCTTGTAAATCTTTAATCAAGTTAATAGCAGTTTGTAAATTCTCATGTCCAAACATGACCGAACCTAACATCACTTCTTCTGGCAATTCAGAGGCTTCCGACTCAACCATCAATACTGCACTTTCTGTACCGGCAACAACCAGATCTAAGGCACTTGATTCTAGCTGTGCTTTACTTGGATTCAATACATAGTTGCCATCAATATAACCAACACGTGCGCCACCAATAGGGCCGTTAAATGGAATACCTGAAATAGCCAATGCCGCAGAAGCACCAATCATCGCAGGAATATCTGGGTCAATGGCTGGGTCCAATGCAACAACGGTTGCAATGACCTGAACTTCATTCAGGAAACCTTTTGGAAATAGTGGGCGTAATGGACGATCGATCAGACGTGACGTTAATGTTTCTTTTTCAGAAGGACGACCTTCGCGTTTAAAAAAACCACCTGGAATTTTACCTGCAGAATAAGTACGTTCTTGATAGTTAACTGTTAAAGGGAAAAAATCCTGACCGGGTTGCACAGATTTTTTGCCAACAACTGTGACCAAAACTGAGGTTTCGCCAAGACTGGCAATAATTGCACCACCGGCTTGACGGGCAATTTTTCCGGTTTCAAGACTTAGAATATGTTCACCATATTGAACTGTCTTTTTTACTGAGTTCACTATTTCTGTTCCTTTCTCTGCACTGACAAAGCTAACGGCTTATTCCGTAGCTAAAAATTTAAATTCAAAAACAAATATGCCCCTGAAACCCATTAGGATTCAGGGGCATATTTTTATATAGTCAACCTATGATCGTTTAACAACGAAAGCATGGTTTTATATAGTTTAGTTATCATCAATAACAATGATTAACGGCGTAGACCTAAGCTAGCGATCAATTCACGGTAACGAGTGATGTCTTTCTTTTTCAAATAATCCAACATTTTACGACGACCACTAACCATTTTTAACAATCCCTGGCGTGAGTGATGATCATGAATATTGGTTTTGAAATGTTCCGCAAGGTTAGTGATACGGGCTGTTAATAGTGCAACTTGCACTTCAGCTGATCCGGTATCGCCTTCTGAACGCTTATATTTATTGATGACTTCTTGTGTTTGTTCTACTGTTAATGACATTAAAAACTCCAACTTTTTATGTAGCAACAACCTGCTACCAGCTAAATTCTGGATTATCCAAGCCAACATCGACCAAAATATCCAACCCTTTAAAGAACCGTGAATTCTACCTACTTTTTGTTGTAGAAACAAGGGTTTTACTATTCACCATTAATAACAAAAACTCGTTTTGGTGCAACAATGCCCTTTTCAGACATTTCACCTAATCCGAGAAAATGCTGAGACTGATCAAATAATCTCACATTCGCGGATTCAAAGTCCTTCTCTACGGTGATTTCCTGACCGTGTCGTAGTGCAATTACCTTTGCATCACTCACTACAATTGCCGGCCAATTTGGCAATGCATCTTCCGCAGGCAATAACACATCATCCAATGCCTGCAACCCCTGTTCAGACAGCGTTTCCAATTGCTCTACCGTCACTGCTTGTTGCAGTTGATAGCCAGCCGCTTCTACACGTCGCAACATCGACACATGACCACCACAGCCCAGAGCATGACTTATGTCCTCAACTAGAGTTCTAATATAGGTTCCTTTGCTGCATCGTACGTCTAAAGTGAAACTGTCAGATGATAGTGATATTAGCTGGATATCGTAAATAGTGATCCGACGGGATTTTCGTGCGACTTCAATACCCTGTCTAGCAAGTTTGTACAGTGGCTGACCCTGGTGCTTCAATGCTGAATACATTGGTGGAACTTGATCCTGCTCGCCGATAAAGTTTGTTATTAATACCTGTAACTCTTGCACTGTAAAAGCTGGAACTGCTTGTGTAGTAACAATATTACCATCTGAGTCGCCACTATCGGTAACCACACCTAGTTGGCAAGTCACATGGTATCGTTTGTCCGCATCTAGCAAATAGGAAGACACTTTTGTCGCCTCACCTAAACAGATCGGCAATACGCCTGTTGCCAGTGGATCTAGACTACCCGTGTGGCCTGCTTTTTTTGCATCAAACAACCGTTTAACTTGTTGTAAAACGTGATTTGAACTACGACCGGTAGGTTTGTCGATAATCACAATGCCCGTTATATCACGACCTTTTTTGTTACGTCGACCCATTGACCAGTTTAGTCGTCCGTAAGGTTTTTATTGGCCTTTGCAATCAGTTCATCCATATGAAAACCATGTTCTAATGATTTGTCATAGTGAAACCGCAACTCTGGGATAGTACGTAAATCAACACGTCCAGCAAGTCCACGACGAAGAAAACCAGCGGCATGGGATAAGCCTTGCAGACATTCATTAATATCTTGTTCTGAATCAACGCCATTCAGACGTGTTACATACACTTTGGCATATTTTAGATCTGAAGTGACATCAACATGTGAAACAGTCACCATACCCACGCGAGGATCTGACACCTCTTGCTGAATCATCTGCGCGAGTTCACGCATGATGACTTCACCAATTCGATTAGTACGGCTAAATTCTCTTGCCATTATAACGTCGGCTTCATCAGAACACGTTCAAAGACTTCAATTTGATCACCAGGTTTAACATCAGTGTAGTTTTTCACACCGATACCACATTCAACGCCTGACTGGACTTCATTGACATCATCTTTAAAGCGACGGAGTGATTCCAATTCACCTTCGTAAATCACCACATTATCACGTAGTACACGTATTGGATTAGTACGTTTAACGACACCCTCAACGACTAGACAGCCAGCAATATCACCAAATTTCGGAGAACTGAACACGTCATCGACACGAGCAAGACCAATAATTTCATCTTTATAAACAGGCTCTAGCATTCCTGTCATAGCCTTAGTCACGACATCTAGCAAGTCATATATAATACTAAAGTATTGAACATCAAGGCCTTTTTCAGCAATTACTTTGCGAGCCGTATTGTCCGCACGAACATTAAAACCAATCAGAATAGCATTGGAAGCCGCTGCTAATTGAGCATCTGTTTCGTTAATACCGCCAACACCAGAAGCAACAACACGCACTTGCACAAGATCTGTTGATAATTTCATCAGACCCTGACTGACTGCCTCGGCACTGCCATGTACATCCGCTTTAACCACGACGTTCAGTGTTTTAACATCGCCCGCTTCCATTTTGCTAAACATCTCATCCAATTTGGCAGCCTGTTGTTGTGCCATTTTGGTTGCACGTGCTTTAGTTTGGCGGAAATTAGCAATTTCACGTGCTTTGCGTTCATTAGGTGCTACTTGAACTTCATCACCAGCCGCAGGTGTTCCAGACAAACCTAATAGTTCAACTGGTGTTGAAGGACCGGCGTCATTCAACGATTCACCATGCTCATTAAATAGTGCACGAACTCGGCCATACTCCTGACCTACTACAACAATATCACCTCTGTGTAACACGCCTGACTGCACCAGTGTTGTCACCACAGTACCGCGCCCTTTATCAAGACGCGACTCGATCACTACACCTTTAGCGGGACCAGTAACCGGCGCTTTCAATTCCATCACCTCAGCTTGCAACGATATTGCATCCAAAAGGTCATCCACACCTTGGCCTGTTAATGCTGAGACAGGAATAAATTGCACATCGCCACCCCAATCTTCTGGAATGACATCGTGATTTGCAAGCTCCTGTTTAACCCGATCAGGGTTTGCTTCATCTTTGTCCATCTTATTAACGGCAACGATTAATACAGAATCTGCTGCCTTGGCATGCTGAGCGGCTTCAATTGTTTGTGGCATAACACCATCATCAGCCGCTACAACCAACACCACAATATCGGTTACTTTGGCGCCTCGTAAACGCATTTCGGTAAATGCAGCATGTCCAGGAGTATCTAGGAATGTAATTTCACCACGACTGGTTTCAACTTTGTACGCACCAATATGTTGCGTTATACCACCTGCTTCTCCAGCAGTCACTTTAGTTCGTCGAATATAATCCAGCAAAGAAGTCTTACCATGGTCAACATGTCCCATTACGGTAACAACCGGTGCACGCACTTCAGTTTCACCAACATCTTGATCTGAGACTGCTAGAGCTAGTTCCACTTCATTTTCCTGAACTGGTTTAGCAATGTGACCCATTTCCTCAATCACAATCACCGCTGTATCCTGATCAAGAACCTGGTTAATAGTCGCCATAGTGCCTAACCCCATTAGGGCTTTAATCACTTCTCCAGCCTTGACAGACATACGCTGAGCTAAATCTGCAACACTGATTGTTTCCGGTACATTTACTTCACGTACTACTGGTGCTGTCGGCATAGTGAAACCGTGTTCTGTTGACCCCTCCACCACCGTAGTTTGTTTTTGAGTAGCGCCTTTCTTCTTCTTGCGACGAGCACCTTTCCCTTCAGAAACATGCAGCTCTTTACGCTCGAATCTATCTTCACGATCTTCACGACCACCACGACGAGCTGGTTTGTCTTTTGATCCTGGTGCTGCGGGTGCTTCGGGCGTTGATTCTTTAGCTTTGCTGGCTTCTGCAGCTTTAGCTTTATTAGCTGCATCTGCTTTCGCTTTAGCCTTCGCACGCTCCTTTTCTAATATCGCTTCTTCTTCTCTAGCTTTCTTACGTTCTTTCAGAGCTTGTTCAGCTTCTATTCGAGCTAAATTCGCTTCTCGTCGTTTTGCATCAGCCTCTTCCAGTTTTTTATGCGCTATTTCTGATGCAGACAACGTTTTATCTGCTTTTTTTGCCGGTTCTTTTTTTACTTTTTTCTTTTCAGCCTTGGCTTCTTCTGCCAGTGCTTTTTGCTCTTCTTCTGCAGCTAAGCGCGCTTCTTCTGCTGCCTGTTTTTCAGCTTCAACAGCTGCTTCCACGGCTGCAACTTCAGCCACTTCACGCTCTGCATCTTCCATTTCCTGTTGCGCAAGAATAGCTTGTTGCTGCTCTTGTTTGCGTTGCTCTTCTTCCTGCAACCTTTGTTGTTCGAGTTTGGCTTCTTCGGCTATTTTTTCTTCAGCTTCTTTTTGGCGTAATAATTCTGCTGCAGCTTCTGCCTCTTCAGTTGCACTACGTTTTATATAAGTACGTTTCTTACGCACTTCAACACTAACGCTTTTTCCACCATGTCTCGATGCTCCACCCAGTTTAATTTCACTGACTGACTTACGTTTCAGTGTCACTTTTTTCGGTGTAGAAATGGTGCCGTCAGCAGATTTTCCATGACGCTCTTGCAAAAAACTAAGTAAGGTTTGTTTCTGATCTTCAGTAATCAAATCTTCAGGTTTTGATACTTTAATGCCTGCTTCATTCAGTTGCTCAACTAGACGTTCGGCTGTAATGCCAACTGTCCCTGCTAGGTCCTTAACCTTCATATCGCTCATTGGTTATTCCCCTGCATTTGTTTGTTCGTCACCATCAGCAAACCATGATTCTCGTGCTTTCATGATTAGCGTGGCAGCCTGTTGTTCATCAATGCCCTCAATTTCAATTAATTCATCAACAGATTGCTCCGCTAAATCATCAAGAGTGGCAATACCTTTGCTGGCTAGTGTTAAGGCTAGTTCTTTAGTCATACCTTCCATATCCAGCAAATCTTGAGCTGGCTCAGCTGACTCCAGTTGTTCCTCATTAGCAATGGCTTTGGTCAAAAGCACATCACGGGCACGGGAACGAAGTTCTGCGACGATATCCGCGTCAAACTCCTCAATATCCAGCATTTCTTGCTCAGGCACATATGCAATTTCATCCAGACTTGAAAAACCTTCTTGTGCCAGTATCAGTGCGACATCTTCATCGACATCAAGCTCGTTCATGAATATTTCAATCAAAGCCCCCGTTTCAGTTTCAGCTTTTTGGTCAGCATCAGATGCGGACATGATATTCAATTCCCAGCCAGTTAATTGGCTAGCTAGGCGTACATTCTGTCCACCGCGTCCAATCGCCTGTGACAACTGCTCATCCTCGACTGCAATATCCATACTATGTGCGTCTTCATCGACTACAATAGATAAAGCTTCAGCAGGTGCCATTGCATTAATGGCAAATCGAGCAGGATCTTCATCCCACATAATAATATCAACACGCTCACCGGCTAATTCGTTAGTGACTGCTTGTACACGTGAACCACGCATACCAACACACGCACCTACAGGATCAATACGTGATTCTTTAGCTAATACCGCAATTTTTGCTCGTAACCCTGCATCGCGAGCCGCACCTTTTATTTCAATCAAATCATCGCTGATTTCAGGCACTTCCAGCTTGAACAACTCAATTAACAATTCAGGCGCTACACGGCTAACAATAAGCTGTGGACCTCGGCCTTCTGGACGTATTTCTTTTAAATAACCGCGGACACGGTCACCTGTTCGAAAGCTTTCGCGTGGAATCATCTCTTCACGTGGAATAAATGCTTCAGCATTACCACCCAAATCAAGGGTTACACTGCCACGTTCAACACGTTTGACCGTGCCATTAATCAGTTGTCCCAATTTATCTTGATATTGCTCGACGACCTGAGCACGCTCAGCTTCACGTACTTTTTGCACAATGACCTGTTTAGCAGTTTGTGCTGCAATACGGCCAAACTCTACTGATTCCATTGGCTCAGTAATGTATCCACCAACTTCAGCGTCACTTTGTTTTTTCAGCGCATCAGATAACGTGATTTGCAATTCTGGTGACTCAAAAGATTCATCATCATCATCTACGATCAACCATTGGCGAAAAGTTTCATAATCTCCTGTCACACGGTCAATCACAACACGAGCATCAAGCTCCATGTCGTTGCCTTTACGTGTCGCCATTGCTAATGCCGCTTCTATTGCTTGGAAAATGACTTCTTTAGCCACACCTTTTTCATTAGAAACAGCATCTACAACCAGTAAAATTTCTTTATTGTTCATTACGCCCCCGATGGATTTCCACAACAAAAAATCCAACCTAAACTTTCCATATCAACCAATAATAATACGCTTTTTTTAGGCAACAAGTCTCGCTTTTGCCAATTTTGTTAATGGTAAGGCATACACTTCACCATCAACCTCTATCAAAATATCACCGTCACTAAAGCCTTGTAAAACACCTCTAAAGTTACGACGACCCTGAACAGGTAACTTCATAGACAACTTAATTTCACTGCCCGAGAAACGCTCAAAATCTCTAGCTTTAAACAACGGTCGGTCAAAACCAGGTGATGACACTTCTAGACTATAGGCAGTAGTGATAGGATCTTCCACTTCCAAAATACCGCTAACCTGATGGCTCACCCGTTCACAATCTTCTATAGATATACCGTTTTCTGAGTCGATATAAATACGTAAGACTGTATCGCGTCCATTCTTTATATACTCAACACCCACAAGCTCATAACCGAGAGACTCGATAGGTGCTTCTATTAATTGTTCTATTTGGTCACTAATAGCCATAATTACGTAAAAAAAAAGGGCCCACGGCCCAATTTGAATCTCCAGAAAAACAAAAACCCCTTATAGGGGTTATGTATCTTGGTAGCGGGGGCTGGATTTGAACCAACGACCTTCGGGTTATGAGCCCGACGAGCTACCAGACTGCTCCACCCCGCACCGGAATAAGTCGAGAATTATACGGGCGCAGCAGGCTGCACGCAAGTCATTTATTACTTTCTTTTAGTTTACGCGTTAATGTATTTCTACCCCACCCTAATAACTTCGCCGCCTCTTGGCGTTTCCCGGCTGTTTTTTCGAGTGCCACCTCCATCAGCAAATGCTCTACTTCAGGCAATATATCTGCTAAGGCTCCCTCTTGCCCCGTTAATGCCTTTTTTGCAGCCCACTGTTTAAAATTGCTCTGCCAACTACTCGCACCTTGTTGTTCAATGGAGGACTCATTGATCAATTCGCTCGGCAAATCATCCATTTGCACAACTTTCGATGGTGACATGACGGTTAACCATCTACATGTATTTTCTAACTGGCGTACATTTCCTGGCCACGCTAATCGACTCAAATGACGTTCAACTTCTGGTGACAGCGTTTTTGCCTGGACAGATAACTCTGTTGCTGCCTTATTCAGAAAATAACTTGCTAATGCCGGGACATCCTCTTGTCGCTCTCTTAAGGCAGGGATCTGAATTCTAATAACATTCAAACGGTGGAACAAGTCTTCTCGAAATTCACCTCTTTCAACCAATTGCTCAAGATTTTGATGTGTTGCCGCCACAATACGAACATCAGACTTTACTGCGCTGTGACCGCCTACCCTAAAAAACTCACCGTCTGATAACACTCTTAATAAACGTGTTTGTAACTCAAGTGGCATATCGCCAATTTCATCTAAAAATAAGGTGCCACCATCTGCCTGTTCAAATCGCCCTCTTCGCATGGCATGTGCCCCCGTAAAGGCTCCCTTTTCATGTCCAAATAATTCTGATTCCATTAATTCTTTAGGAATTGCTGCCATATTTAACGCTACAAAGGGTGAATTTCTTCGTGGACTATGTTTATGGAGCGCATTGGCAACGAGCTCTTTACCGGTACCTGACTCGCCATTTATTAACACCGTAATGTTTGAACGTGCTAACCGCCCAATGGCTCTAAACACCTCCTGCATAGCCGGTGCTTCACCAATAATATCCATCCCTAAGGTGCCAGCTTCCTCATCGGTGTAATCAAGCTGCTTGCAATGTTCGATTGCCCGTTGAACAAGTTCAACTGCCTCATCAACGTCAAATGGTTTTGGCAAATATTCAAATGCTCCCCCTTCGTAAACAGAGACGGCACTATCCAGATCAGAATATGCCGTCATAACAATGACAGGCAAATCAGGCGTACTTTGTTTAATGTCAGCCAGTAACTGTAATCCATCCATGCCAGGCATACGGATATCACTGACAAGAACGTCAGGTAAGTCATTTTTTAACGCATCGATCACTTGAAGTGCATTTTCAAACACTCTGACATCAATGTTTACCGACTCTAGTGCTTTTTGTAACACCCACCGTATAGAGCGATCATCATCAACAATCCACACATTTGCTTTAGTTATCACTCGGTTTCTCCAAGAGGAAAAATGACAGAAAAAATGGTACATCCAGGCTGACTACTACAGGAGATCATGCCGTTGTTACGTTGTGTCAGGTTTTGAACCAGATACAAACCTAAACCTGTTCCTTCTGCACGACCTGTTACCAAAGGAAAAAACATACTTTCTTGCAACGACTTCTGTATCCCTGGGCCATTATCTTCGATATCGATAACCACCCCTAAACGGTAACGCTTTTGATCAATACTGATATTACGCTGTACTCTTGTTCTTATTGTGATTTTTCCCACGCCATTCAATGCCTGAACTGCATTACGTACAATATTGAGAAATATTTGAACCAACTGGTCAAAATCGGCATAAAGATCAGGAATACTTGGGTCGTAGTCACCCTTAATAACCAGTCGATTATCAACCTCAACGGATACTAGGTGCCTTACCCTCTGCAAAACTTCGTGAATATTTACCAGAGCTTGCTCAGATTGATGATGTGAACCCAACATTTTTGTCATTAAATTTTGTAAACGATCGGCCTCACTGATAATTATGGCGGTATATTCTTTTAACTCTTCAGAGTCTAACTGGCGTTCTAGTAACTGGGCCGCACCTCTTAATCCACCTAATGGATTTTTAATTTCATGCGCAAGTCCACGCAATACCTGCTGTTGAGTGTGTAAGCTTTCATCACGACTGATACGTTGTTGAAAATCCAACTGTGCCAGTTCCAACAAAATATATGGCTCAGATTTATCAATTTCAACCAGCTTAATGGCACAATCAACAATAATTTCACCACTACTTGGAATATAAAGGGTGACTTCACGTTCTACCAACGCTTGTCCAGTTTGTTGCACACGCTTCAAACTCGACAACAGATCGTTGTCACCGACTAATAAACTTTGGATAGGAATTGACGCAGCTTGACGTTGGCTGACCTCAAATAAGACTTCGGCCGATGAATTGAGTGTATTCACGCGCAGTGCACTATCCATCACCACAACTGCTGTTGTTAAGTTTTCAATAATATCCTGACAAGGCAGTAATGTTGTCATAGTTTGTCTTTAAGAAAAATGTAATTCATAACTTCAACAGAGCAAATAATGATCCAGACTAAACATAACATCATTAATAAGATTTCATGTCATTGATAATGTTTGATTTTTTAGACACCAATTTAGTTTTAAATAACGTAATGATCACAAATCAAGTGATAAGATGTAGTGTAAAGCACTGAAAATTGCACCGCAATGGTGCAAATAAGAAAATGATGAAATATTACTGTGCTACAGAACGACGATGAAGATGAAATAAAACAGAAACACTTCTTCGTAGCACCTTACCCATTTTATCAACCACGGAGACAACAAGGACGTGACTACCTCGATCGATATTAGTAAGAGTAAAACTACTGGCAACTTGTGGCTCACCAATTTGAACACCATCCAGTTTAAGCATCAACTGATCGCCTCTTTCAGTATTAAGTTCTGGTGTTAGTTCAACATTCACACCGACATTACCGGCATTTTCCCAGATACTTTCATTTTGCTTGGGTGAGACAATCTTTATTTGGTATTTTGGAGGCAATACATTTTCAAGTAGCTGTTCAGGCTCAATAATATCGGGCGTCACAGGTATCGGAGCAGGTGTATAGGTGGGTAATTTCTTCAGCTCAATTTGTTCCGCATTATCATCTGGTTGGTCAGAAAATATGACATTACCGTGCCTGTCAGTGGATCGATAAACCACCGCATGTGCAGTCATCACAATAAACATAAGTAAGACTAAGGCAAATTTCATAGTTTAATCATAGGTCAGGTTTGCCATAATCGCAACTGACAGACATAAAAAAACGCCTCCATTTGGAGACGTTTTTTAATAGGTTAATTCAATTAACGAATTAAACGCTGTAATACAAATCATACTCTGCAGGATGTGTTTCCATACGAATACGAGTCACTTCTTCCATCTTCAAGTTGATGTAACCATCGATCATATCATTGGTAAAAACACCACCCTCTGTCAGGAAAGCACGGTCTTCATTCAATGCATCCAGAGCTTGATCTAATGAATGACACACTTGTGGAATTTGAGCTGCTTCTTCAGCAGGTAAGTCATACAAGTCTTTATCCATCGCATCACCAGGATGAATTTTGTTTTTGATACCATCAAGACCAGCCATCATCATTGCACTGAATGCTAAATATGGATTTGCTGTTGGATCAGGGAAACGAACTTCTACACGGCGACCTTTTGGATTTGTTACATAAGGAATACGAATAGAGGCTGAACGATTTCGTGCTGAGTATGCCAGCATAACCGGTGCCTCGAATCCAGGCACTAAACGTTTGTAGCTGTTGGTACTTGCATTTGTGAACGCATTCAATGCTTTAGCATGTTTAATGATACCGCCGATATAAAACAAAGCTGTTTCAGATAAACCGCCGTATTTATTACCAGCAAATAAGTTTTCACCGTCTTTAGATAAAGACATATGGACGTGCATACCACTACCATTATCACCGACTAAAGGTTTAGGCATAAAGGTCGCTGTTTTACCATAAGCATGAGCAACGTTATGAATAACATATTTCAATTCTTGAACTTCATCGGCTTTTTTCACTAATGTGTTAAATTTAACGCCAATTTCACACTGTCCAGCATTCGCTACTTCGTGGTGATGTACTTCGGTCACTTGACCCATTTCTTCCACTGTTAAACACATAGCAGAGCGGATATCTTGTAACGAATCGACAGGTGGTACTGGGAAATAACCACCTTTCACTCTAGGGCGATGGCCCTTATTACCATCAGCATAGACTTTTTCGGTATTCCAAGAAGATTCATCAGAATCCACTTTATAGAACGTACCAGACATGTCACTGCCCCAACGTACATCGTCAAAGATAAAAAATTCTGGTTCTGGGCCAAAAAATGCTGTGTCCGCAACGCCAGTTGCTTTCAAGTGTGCTTCGGCACGTTTAGCCACACTGCGAGGATCACGCTCATAACCTTGCATTGTTGCAGGCTCAACGATATCACAACGAATGATCAAGGTATTGTCATCCATAAATGGATCCATCACTGCTGTAGTCGGATCTGGCATCAAAATCATGTCAGATTCATTAATACCTTTCCAACCGGCAACAGAAGAACCATCAAACATATTACCTTCAGTAAAGGTATCCTCATCGATTGAATGAGCAGGGAAAGTAACATGTTGCTCTTTACCGCGTGTATCTGTGAAGCGGAAATCGACAAACGTCACTTCCTCATCTTTGATCATTTGAAGCACTTTTTCGACTGACATTAAATTTCTCCAATTAAAAATTACTACTGCACTTGTTGGTGCAAAAAACACGCATCCAAATCTGCATAAATTGAGCCAATTTTGAATGCCGTTAAAATCAATGGGTTACACTATTTCTACGCCTCGCCATGCACCATTATGGTGCCAGCGGTATCCGTGGCGCACCAGATTGGTGCTAAGATCCTACCCGAATTGTAATGGTTATTTCAGTATCATTCTCATAGCTACCAACAAGCTCATGACCATTGATACGCGCCCACGCCGGAATGTCACTTAGGACTCCAGGGTCGGTACAAATAACGCTTAATATATCACCAACTGCCAATTCCTTAACTTTATTTTGTGTCTTAATTACGGGCATTGGACATAACAACCGTCTGGCATCCAATTCATACTCACTCATACATGCCATTCCTCAAGCACTTTTTCTGATGGTAATGGCTTAATCATTATTGTTTGCAGCTCTTTTCCAGATTCAGAAATTTGTACTTCTACTTGTTCCGCGTCACGCCCCTGTCCATAACGTGCGACAATTCCTGCCGCTAGTTCAAAATCATCTGAACAAATATCGCCATCGACTATGGTTAAAGGGCCGTTATGACTCACAACCTGAATGGTGACAAATTGTTTGCGGTATCCTTCTAAAAATTTACTTTCACCCGCATCTCGCGCAATGATCAACTTAAATTCTGGCTTTGGACGCAAATGCCGGCCAACTTTAAGCAACATAATGTCGTCCATTTCATATTCACGACTACCGCGCCCTTTCCAGAGATCCACTAATTTATCTGAATAATTTTTATCTGTAAGGAAACAACAACCACCCGCGGGGGAAGCATAATCAGTAAATCCGAATTGTTCGGCTAATGCCATCTGTGGCTTACGGTTTCGGCCGCTAAAGTCATACAGTTTATCCCTGTCCACCCAGCCTTCAAGTTCAGGTCTGGTTTCTGGTAAATTCTTAGCACACAATGGTCTTAGTAAAATATCATCAGCACCGGATTCTTTAGCAACGATTGGCATTGTCTGCTTACGTTGTGACATAGGACGCTGACCAATGACCTCACCAGTGATGATAAAATCAAAACCATCTTTATGATTGTCTTTCACCCACTCTACAGCTTTATTCACCATAAAGATTTTACAGTCGAGACAGGGGTTCATATTAGCGCCGTAACCATGTTTAGGGTTTAGAAGCACATCTTTATACTCTTCAATCACATCCACAATATGAAGTTTAATTCCTAATTGTTCTGCTGCCCATAAAGCATTATTTCTTTTTTGTTTGTCTTTATCATGATTGCGGATCGCGTGGGTATGACCTTCAACACAAAACCCTGTGTAGAAATTAATACCTTCAACTTCAATACCTTGTTCTTGCAAAACTCGAACTGCCAACATTGAGTCCAATCCACCTGATATTAAGGCTACTGCCTTATGTTGCTTTGCCATTTTTTATGCTGTTCCGCCTACTGTTAAACCATCAATTTTCAGTGTCGGTTGACCGACTCCTACCGGGACACTTTGTCCTTCTTTACCACAGTTTCCAACGCCAGTATCTAGTTCTAAATCATTCGCTACCATACTAATTTTGCCCATTACTTCTGGGCCATTACCAATCAGAGTCGCCCCCTTAATCGGCTGGGTAATTTTACCTTTCTCAATGAGATAAACTTCACTGGTAGAGAATACAAACTTGCCTGAAGTAATATCCACCGAGCCACCGCCAAAATTTACGGCATAAATGCCCTTATCAACCGACTCAATCACTTCTTCTGGCTCATGTTTACCAGGCAACATATAGGTATTGGTCATTCTCGGCATCGGTAAATGGGCATACGATTCACGTCGTCCATTCCCCGTACTTCTCGTGTTCATCAATCTTGCATTGTGCTTATCTTGCATATAGCTGATTAGTTTGCCATTTTCTATCAGGGTTGTTTTTTCTGTTGCTACCCCTTCATCATCAACCCTTAACGAGCCTCGACGATCTTGTAAGGTGCCATCATCGACAACAGTGCACAATGGTGACGCTACCATTTCACCAATACGTCCTGAAAAGGTCGAACTGCCACGACGATTAAAATCACCTTCCAGACCGTGGCCAACCGCTTCATGCAACAGCACTCCCGGCCAGCCAGAGCCTAAGACAACTGTCATATTGCCTGCTGGCGCATCAACAGCATTAAGATTAACTAATGCTTGTCGCACTGCTTCTTTAGCATAAGATTGTGCCAGATCATTATCTTGAAAATAACGGTAATCTAAGCGTCGCCCACCACCAGCACTGCCGCGCTCACGTCGGCCATTAGACTCAACAATGACACTGACATTCATCCGAACCAAGGGACGAACATCTGCTGCTAAAGTGCCGTCACTGGCAGCGATAAGTACCGTGTCTAGCCCACCAGCCAGACTGACATTGACTTGGGTAACTCGCGGGTCTTGGGCTCGGGCAGTTGTATCGGCCTGATGTAATAGATCCAGTTTTTGTTCCACCGATAATACTGCCAGTGGATCACTGTCTGAATAAAACGATGGCGCTACAACCCGATTCCAGGCTTTCACTTTACCATTGACACCCTGACGAGAGATTGCTCGCGCTGCTTTTGCTGCATCTTGCAGTGCAGGTAAAATCAGATCATCAGAGTAAGCAAAACCTGTTTTTTCACCACTACATGCTCGAACACCAACACCTTGTTCAAGGTGGTAACCACCATCTTTAACAATACCATCTTCTAACAACCAGTTTTCCTGACGCGACTGTTGAAAATAAAGATCTGCATAATCCACACCTCGTCCCATAGTCAGGGCAAGTGTTTGCTCTAAATCAGCTTCTACTAGGCCAGCAGGAATGAGTAATTGTTGATGAGCTTGTTCAAATATAGAATCTGTCATGAGTGACTATTTTGTACTTAAAGAGGAGGGATCATACCAGATATCACTGGTATTATTTCACTGAGTGACTGGTTTGACCACATTCAATTGTGGGTCATCCCATGGCCCTGTCAAGGTATAGTTGTAGCTAATCAAATTAACAATGTTTTTATCAAATAATCTATCTGCTAATTTATCCACCAATAAAATTGCAGTACCCACTCCCAGACCTATAGGTCCGCCTGCTACAGCGCCTGCCACAGGCAAGGATGATGACACATTAGGTGTGACTTTCACCTGCTGATCATATTGTTGATTTAGCAAATCAACATCGCCTTTCATTTCAATATTTGCTGCAGGCCCTTTCAAGATAAAATTATTTGTTACTGCATGACCATTGGCCAAATCAAAATTACCCGTGATCGAATCAAAGCTAAATCCTTTACCGAACAGATCACGAAAATCCAATGCCAGACGTCTAGGAATGGAGGCAACACTTAATAAACCAAAAACTCGCCCAGCTGCCCCTGGTTCAATATCTTTAAGTTGGCCTTTACCCACATCAAGACTGAGTTCACCTTGAATATTTTCTTTTGTTACTTCCAGCGGATTATCTGGCCATGAAAAATCCAATGTCATCGCTACATTTTCTGCATCTATCGCTTGCTGATAACCAAAGTGTGTTAACAATGCGCCCAAATCATCACTGTGAACCTTTAACTTAAAATGTGATTGTTGACCTGTAGAAGACTGTCGCCAACTTCCTGCTGGCATTGATGCAGTGTATAACGCTGAATCTAGACTAGCAGAATCCAGTAACCAGGTGAGTTCTTCCCTGTGAGCACGAACGTGCAACTTACCTAATGCCATTGTATTAATTGTCATTGAACCAATATTCATATCAACGGCCGGCCATAGGCTTGCTACAGAAGGTTCAGAGTCCATTTTTTCTGTATCAGATTCAGGCAATAATAACTGAACTTTATCCAGATCAATTTTTAATGTGGTTTCGTTATTAAAACTGTCTGGGATATAGATAGAGCCCTTTGTCTGATCGCTGTGTATAGTAGTTCGCCAGCCTTGCGCATCTTTTTGCGCCGATACATTCAAAGCCGTTAACTGCTGATTAAAGCCTGTTAATTTTCCTATCGTTACTGAAACATCATCAATACTTCCTGCCACTTGATTAGTGGCTGATTTTTGCTGTGATGACCATGCTAACCAATCATCAATCGATAGCTGCGCTAATTGGCCTCGCACTCTTATACCGTGATTTGGTAACTTCGCTTCCCCTGATCCAAAGCGTAGTTCGCCACGCCAGTTTTCATTAACCGGCATCACCACAGCATTCCATAGTTCGCCATATTTAAATGCATAACTCCAGGCTTCACCCGTGTGTTTAATAGTGGCTGTAAATTGACTTTTTTTGTCGTGTGCCTTTGTGAAAGGTTCTGGAAGAGCAAGATTAAGCCCAAAAAGATCAGATGATATTGTGGTGTCTACATAAAACTCACCTATTTCTTTTTCTGAAATAGACACATTGAGCTGATAGGGTGTTTGGCCTGAAATGTACTCGGGTATTTTATTGGGCCAAACGGCATTGATCTGTGTCGTTGAAAACTCTCCTTCCATTGACGCAACGGTCACATCCCCATGGGGCTTCACATTAATCGTTACTGGCGTAGCTAAGAACTGTGCCTGTATATCACTGGCAGTCACGCCACGGTTAGTGAATTGTAAAAGCCCGTTTATTTGCTTCAAACCTATATCAGGTATTGACTCTTTAAAAATCTGGCTATCTACCAAACTGATTTGCCCTGATACCTCGGTAGCATCAATGTCAGTCAACGGCAGTGTCAGATTGAGAATAATGTCACTTTTACCCCCTCCTTTTACCGCTTTAACTACATTGCCAAAACGCTGTTTCAATGGACTGGTTTGCAAGAACTGCAAAGCGACATCAGTAGTTCCGTTCAAAGCGCCCTCAACACGTAAAACAGGTTTCGGGTTGACCAAATCGGTAATAGTTGTTGTCACCTCAGCAAAGCCAAAGTCGGCTATTTTTCCGTGCTGGCTTTTAATAATCAGATCATTGCCTGTTCCTGTGATAGAGCCGTTTACACCAAATAAATCAGGCCAGTCTGGTGCATAATGTAATTGTACATTCTCAACCTGTAAGGCCATCTTGAAATGTCCTTTTTCTGGTGAACTTTCAAACGGGAAATCTGCAAGATCTCCTTTCAACTCAATAATACCATCCACTATCTTTCCTGCCACAAAGGCCTTGTTTGACCATGCTTTAAACGCATCACTCAACAGATTTTGTGGCACATAGGACTTCCAATTACTGGCAACGACCTCTTCCAGTGCCAATGTCAGATCGGTGACTGTTTTCCCATTTTTGTTCTGAATAACGTTGCCATCCAACTGCAATGCTAAGTCGTCATTCCAAAGTCGTAATTCATCACTATCAACTACCCATGATTGCTCATTTCTCTGTAGCTTTAGTGTGCCGGATACCGAATCAAAAAATACTGCATCTTCAAGCCAGATTTCTGGATACAAGGTCATCTGATGACTATTCAGGTTCATTCGACCGCTATTATTTTCCCAGTTCACAGTTACTGACAGTCCAGTCACTCCAGGATAATTCTTCCATGGTAGCAGTGCTCCATCACTCAAACTGAATGCCAGTCCCTCTATACCCTCCTCAGGTGAAAAACGAAGATTAAACAATTCTAAATCACCGGCAGGTTGTTGCTGGCGTAGTATTTCTGGTGAATATTCTGACAAGGAAGCAATAGCCGACAGATCACTCAATCGCAAATACTTTCCTGCCAGCAACCATGAATTATCAGCCTGTTTGTTAATAGTGAAAGAAGTTTGCGGCCAGATATCACCATTCATATGTAACTGTATGTCATGTCCAGTCAACTGCCACGTTTGTCCTTGTTGCTGCCAGTCAAATTGCCCTATTAATCGCTCTATCGATACTGGTGGATGAACAATATCCTGTTGTTTACTCATTAATTTGGATTGCGATAAATCCAGTTCAGCCTTAACCGAATCTATTCGATAACCAACTCCATTTGCTGACAAATTTGCATCAACGTTCCCTCGTTGTATGGCAACATCTTGCCAGACCAGATGTGAAGTCAGAGGCTCTAACTTCAAGCCTTCAATCACGGCACGCCATTGCCACTGACTCATCTGAACATTGTCGTTATCAACGGTTGCCTCTCCAGTAAACTGGGCTTTTTGCCCTAAAGACTGGGGTAAACGAACTTGGCCAGTCATCGTCCACTGGGAAGATCGATGAGTGATTATCACGGAGTCTAATTCATACCGTCCCGCCAAAGAACGATCTTTCTGGTCGCTATAATCTACTCTAATATCCTTCAAGTGAAAGCGATTGAGTATGGCCGTCCACGCCAGCCAATCAACAACTTCTGATGACTGCGTCTGTATATCGAGCCCCTGAAGTTGAAGCTGGCCAAACTGATCGCGCATAACAGCAATATGCAAACCATTTAATGTAATGTCATTGAGCACTAACTGACTTTGTTGAACACTGGCGATCGTATCCAGACCCAGATAAAGAGTATCGAGACTCAATAGTTGTGCTCGTTTATCTTTTCTTAGAACGGTGACAGCTTCAAGTTGTAACTCGGGAATAAGGCCTGTCCAATGCAAACCCACTGTCCCTATTTCAACGGGATAGCCCGTTTTATTGCTCACCCAGTGAGCAATCTCAGCTTGTCGTTGCTCAACTGCATGTGACAACCAATAGACTGTACCAACAAAGAGCATCAGCATTGTCGCTATAAGGATGAGTATATAAGCCAGTTGTTTACTGGCCAAATGTAGATAATGCCGCGTGATCGACATGGTTTACATCAACACCACATTAAACTGTTCGCGATTATATTGAGTCTCTGTCTGAAACAAAATTGGCTTACCAATAAACTGTTCTAGTTCTGCAATATTGGTGGAATCTTCATCGTTAAGTCTATCAATAACATCTTGTGATGCCAGCACCAGAAACTGTGTGGTTTCAAACTGTTTGGCTTCCCGCATTATTTCACGAAATATTTCATAACACACTGATTCGACATTCTTGGTATAACCCTTTCCTTCACAGCATGGACATGGCTCACACAAAATGTGTCCTAGACTTTCTCTAGTTCTTTTCCGAGTCATTTCAACTAGACCAAGCTCAGAAACACCACAAATATTATGACGGGCTCTATCTGATGACATTGCCTTTTCTAAGGTGCGAATCACCTGCTCACGATGTTCCACTTCTTCCATATCAATGAAGTCGAGAATGATAATACCACCAAGATTTCGCACACGTAATTGTCGAGCAATGGCTTGAGCTGCTTCAAGATTAGTTTTGAAAATAGTTTCTTCAAGGTTTTTATGGCCTACAAACCCCCCGGTATTCACATCAACTGTGGTCATGGCTTCAGTCTGATCAAAAATCAAATAGCCGCCCGATTTAAGGGAGACTTTTCGCTCGAGTGCTTTATTAATTTCATCTTCAACACTAAACAAATCAAATAAGGGCCGGTCACCTTTGTAATGCTCTAAACGTGAAGCACATTCAGGCATAAAACCTTCAGAGAAACTCACCGCTTTAGCAAAGGTTTCCCCCGAATCAATTCTGATCCGTTCAATGTCTGGGGAAAACAAATCACGCAATGCTCGCAGAGCCAATGGTAGATCTTCATGCAAAGGTTCGCCACAGTGTATTGATGACTTTCTTTCATTCAACTTACCCCAGAGTCGATGCAGAAATTGCAAGTCTGCTAACAGCTCTATTTCTGTCACTCCTTCAGCAGCTGTACGTAAAATATAGCCACTCGCACCCTGCTCAAGCTGTGAAATCAAACAGCTTTTCAATCGTTCACGCTCATTTTCATCTTCAATTTTCAGTGATACGCCTATACCCTGAGTATCTGGCATATAGACCAAATAACGCGATGAAACTGACAGTTGTGTTGTTAATCGGGCTCCCTTGCTGCCTAGCGGATCTTTAATGACCTGTACAAGTATTTCCTGACCTTCACGTAATAACGATGTGATGGGTGGAACTTCAGTCTTGCTTTCCTGCAAATCACCTGTTTGACCTTTAGGCATAGAGATATCTGAGGCATGCAAAAATGCAGCACGTGCCAAACCGATTTCAACAAACGCTGCTTGCATACCAGGCAAAACCCGACACACTTTACCTTTATATATATTGCCTACTAAGCCACGAGCGTCAGCGCGTTCAATATAAATTTCCTGCAACACACCATTGTCAACCACTGCAGCCCGCGTTTCGCTGGGTGTTACATTAATTAAAATTTCGCTACTCATTGTTATTATCCAATTATTTGTTTTAATAACGCGCCTGTTTCTCTGAGCGGTAGTCCCATAATGCCAGAATAACTGCCTTCTATCTGTTCAATAAACAAAGCTGCTAAGCCTTGGACGGCATAACTGCCTGCTTTGTCGATACCTTCATTTGTTGCCAAATACCAATCTATCTCGGAATCAGTCATTGAGGCAAATGTGACTGCACTGGTACTTAACTCGCATAATACCTGTTCACCAGTCACCACTGCGACTGCAGTCATTACTTGGTGGTGATGACCTGATAAACATTGCAGCATGACCCGTGCATCCTGCTTGTCGATGGGCTTACCAAAAACCTCATCCCCCATAACGACTGATGTATCTGCACCTAACACCGGCATTTTGTCCTGTTCCGTTAAACTCTCCCAACCTGCCTGAGCTTTGGCAATGGCCACTCGTTTTACATAATCACTGGGGGATTCCTGGTCAAGGCGGTGCTCATCCACATCAACTGTCAAAACGGTAAAAGTGACTCCAATCTGAGTCAATAATTCACGTCTTCGCGGTGAACTCGAGGCTAAATAAACAGGAGGAAAAGTCATGATCGATGATAAGGGTGATTTTGCAACACGGTCCATGCACGATAGAGCTGCTCAGCCATCACGATACGTACCAATGGGTGTGGCAACGTTAAGGGTGATAATGACCAGCGCTGATTGGCACGCTGGAGACAGTCGTTAGTTAATCCATCTGGTCCACCAATAATCAGTGACACATCTCGACCATCTTCCTGCCATTTTTTTAGCTGCTCAGCAAGTTGTTCGGTAGTCCAGGATTGTCCTTTTACATCCAAAGCAACAACATGGTGATTGTGTGGAATAGTAGCAAGTATCCGTTCCCCTTCTTCTCGCATCCATTGTAATGCACTGCCACTTTTCCCCCGTTTCGCAGGGGGTATTTCATGTAAATGCAAACTGCATTCTCGTGGAAGCCGTTTTGCATATTCCTGATAGCCATCAGTCACCCATTCTGGCATTCTGGTGCCAACAGCCAGCAGGTTTAATTTCATTCGTTTTCAGCCGCTACCGCCTGTTCTGATGTTTCTGCTGTGTCTGGTACACTCCACAACTTTTCCAGATTGTAAGTGGTACGAATTTGTGGCGTCATAATATGGACAATGACATCACCTAGATCGACTAAAGCCCATTCTCCAACATCCTCACCTTCAACACCCAACGGTTGAACGCCGGCTGCTTTTGCCTGCATAGCGACTTCATTGGCTAATGCTTTTACCTGACGTGTCGATTTACCGGTTGAGATAATCATAAAGTCTGTAACGTCTGTCATGGCTGTTACATCCAGTATCTTGATATCTTCAGCCTTAATATCTTCCAGTGCATCTATCACCAGTAGTTTCAATTGTTCAGCCTGCATAGGGCTCTCCATTAACTATATAATCGTGATAGTTTACATTATCGGCCGTTATAGGGTGAAGTTTGGCTGCTTGTTATTTAACGTCACTAGGTAACCACTCTGATGTTTTACCTGTCAGATAATAAGCCGTTAAGCCTATCCATTCACGCCAGGCTGGTTCCAGCACTTCAATATGTTCATAAGCATTAAAGTCCCATTGACGAAAATGTGACTTGCTACTGCGATAATCAACAGGGTATGGAATCACATCAATTCTTTGTTTGCGGGCAACATCTACCGCTCTCGGCATGTGAAAATCTGAGGTTACAAGCAGATGATTACCTTTCAACTTCGGCAGTATAGATTTCATCAATAAAAAGTTTTCATAGGTATTTCTGGACTGAGACTCTATGATTATCCGATCATTTCTTACATTAATGGCTGACAGTAAAGTACGAGCAAAATGACCATTCGGGTCTACCTTTAATCGCAGAAAATCACTGCCTCCAGAAAAAATAACCGGCACATCTGGATACTGTCTTTGCCAGTATTGAAAAACTTACGATCGCTGTTGGGAAAAGTAGTATCGTTGCCAATACCATCAACAATATAACCAAATTAACGGGGCTTAACAGTCCCCATGCTAGCTTTGACAGAATAAAAAACAGGTTATCCATCGCCTACGGATTATTCTGATATAAACCGATTTGTTCGATGTATTGAGCCACTGCATCTGGCAATAAAAACTGTGGGCTCAACCCTTGGGCAATTGTTAACCGAATGTGTGTTGCTGATATTGCTAATTGGGTAACCTCTAATGGCCAGATCTTGCCCGCTAGAAAAGAACGATCGTCCTGGCTAGCCAGATGCTGTTGATACCAACTATCCAGATCTAAGGACATGGACATGGATTCACCCGGACGCTGCATGACCACAATGTGCGCCAAAGTGATTAAACGCTGCCATTGATGCCAGGTTTGAATATCCAAAAACGCATCCATTCCAATCAACAAAAATAATGGGGTTTCAGGAAACTCCTGCCGCAAACTTAATAAAGTATCAACAGTATAAGATTCACCTTGGCGATGAAGTTCACGATCGTCAACAACAAAGTGCTCAGTATTTTTTATTGCCAAATGCAACATCGCCAACCGTTGTTCCGGAGAGGCTTCTGGTTGAGTTCGATGAGGCGGGCGAGCACTGGGAATTAAACGAATGTTAGCCAATCCAAGTTGTTCCGCCACATCTAATGCAGGTCTTAAATGTCCAAAATGAATGGGATCAAATGTCCCACCCAGAATTCCTATGGGCTCTGTCACATGATTATTCGCGGATCTGTCCACTACCCAATACAATCCATTTTTGAGAAGTGAGTCCTTCTAACCCAACTGGACCCCGAGCATGAATTTTATCGGTCGAAATACCTATTTCGGCACCCAGACCATATTCAAATCCATCCGCAAATCGGGTTGATGCATTCACCATAACCGAACTGGAATCTACTTCTGCAAGAAAACGACGGGCACGAGCATAATCTTCAGTCACTATAGTTTCAGTGTGACCTGAACTATGTTGGTGAATATGATCCATTGCTGCGTCAATGCCATCAACAACCCGAATCGACAAAATGGGTGCCAAATATTCGGTATCCCAGTCTTGCTCTGTTGCCGAAATGACATCTTTCAATATTGCTCGAGTACGTTCACAACCTCGCAGCTCAACCGATTCGGTAGCATAACGGGCTGCTAATCGTGGCAGGATCTGCTCTGCAATAGCACTATCTACCAATAGTGTTTCCATCGCATTACACACTCCATAACGATGACATTTAGCATTAAAGGCAATGTCTTCTGCCATATCCAAATCTGCACCGGCATCAATATAAACGTGACAAATACCATCCAGATGTTTAATCACTGGCACACGAGCGTCATTACTAATGCGTTCAATCAAACCTTTGCCACCACGAGGTACAATCACATCGACATACTCTGGCATGGTGATCAATTGCCCAACCGCTTCACGATCAGTTGTCTCCACTACTTGAACCGCTGTTGATGGTAGGCCAGCCAGATCCAGACCTCGGTGTATACAGGCCGCGATCGCTTGATTGGAATGAATCGCCTCGCTTCCGCCACGTAAAATAGTAGCGTTGCCCGATTTTAAACATAACGCCGCTGCATCGGCAGTCACGTTAGGACGAGATTCATAAATAATCCCAATCACGCCCAAAGGCACGCGCATCTGCCCTAATTGAATACCAGAAGGCCTGAAATTCATATTGCTGATTTCACCTACTGGATCTGGCAATGCGGCAATTTGTTCAAGCCCTTCGGCCATACCTTCGATGCGAGCATCAGTTAATTCCAGTCGATCCAATAATGCCGCATCTAACCCCTTTCCCTTGCCAGCTTTTAAATCCAGTGCATTCTGTTGTTTTAAAATATCTGCTGCAGATCGAAGCTCAGTGGCAATGATCTGTAAGCCATGATTTTTTGCATCTGTACTGGCACGAGACAAAGCACGGCTAGCTATTCTGGCCTGTTGCCCTAAAGTCTGCATATATTGCTTCACGTCCAAAGCAACTCTCCTTAATTGATTGTATTATTAATTACTCTGATGCCCGCTACCTGCATACATAAGGCTTCCAGTAATGACCAAGGACAATCTGCCAGAATACCTTTAGCTGCTTGATCAATTCGAGCCATCTGCTGCAAAAAAGACTGCCACTGTGAATGCTCATGTCGCGTTAAGGCCTGACGCATCATTGGTCGGCTTTTTTCCCATACAGGTGGTTTTTGTGAAGCAAAAACCTGTTCCAGCCTTGCTCCCTGGTCCAACTGCATCGCCATATCAATGGCACGATGTAAAGACCATGACACCGCCGAAAATACAGACATGATATCCAGACCTTCCGCACGTAAACGGGCAATCATACGGGGTACCTTTGACTGCTGACCTGAAAACACTGTATCCATTAAACCAAACGATTCATAACGGGCGTTATCCGCCACCGATTCTAATACTGTTTGTTCATCAACCTCACCTATTGGACACAGCAAGTGCAACTTCTCAATTTCCTGGGCGGCAGCAAATAAATTACCTTCAACACGTTCGGCAATGAGTTCAGCAACCTTTTGGTTTGATTGCAAACCACGCTGTTGCATACGTTGTAAAATCCAACGCGGTAAATTGGCTAAATCAACTGGCCAAACAGGAATGGTTGCGCCAATGTTATCCAATAAGGTAAACCATTTACTCTTTTGAGATCGCGCATCAATTTTGCCACTAATGATTAGCAGGGTTGTATCAGGAGGTGGATTTTCAGCATAGCGTCGTAATGCTTCACCACCTTCTTTCCCTGGCGAACCTGATGGCAAACGTAATTCCAATAACCGTTGACTTGAGAATAGTGACATTGTCTGTTCTTGCCACTGTATGGTTGACCAGTCAAATCGACCTTCCACATGCCATACCTGACGGTCACTTGCACCTTGTTGTCTTGCCTGCTGTCGAATCAGATCACTGCTTTCTTCTACCAGCATTTGTTCATCACCAAATACCAGATAGACAGGCAATAAGCCTTGTTGTATATGCCCCGTTATTTGCTCAGCTCGAAGGCGCATTATTGACGATCATTTCAATGCCGACAAACGGCGTAAAATACCCTGAACCAGTTGCTGATCCAGTTGCTCACGTAATAAACGTTCTTCTTCATCTTTACCAAGCACCTGTTCTTGGTCAAAGCGGTAATCGCGTTGTGCTTCAACTTGTTGTGATTTAGTTAACACCTGACCCTGTCCATCGCTCACATTGAACGTTATCAGACCATGCAAACCATATTCACTGACTTTAGCATCAGACCCGACAGATAACACACGTCGTTCAACTTTATTTTCTGTCACCGTTAATACGGCAGTACCTTGCTGATAATCACTGACTACAGTCACACCATTACGAGTTAATGTTCTCTTCAGCTCCAATCCAAGTCCTTGCTGTAGATTAACGCCTTGTACATACATGGTTTTTAAACTATCAGGCAAGGTCGCTGAGCCACGCAAATGAAACCCACAACTTGCCAATAAAAACAATGACAAACCAACAAATACACTCAACAGTGAACGATTCATAAGTACAACCCTTAATTAACCCGCAACGACAATATTAATCAATCGTCCAGGCACGACAATTACCTTGCGGATTTCCTTGTCTTCGATGAAGCGTTTTACATTTTCATCAGCCATCGCAATTAATTCTATTGCATCTTTATCTGCATCAGCTACCACTGACACTTTAGAACGTAGCTTACCATTGACCTGCACCATCAGCTCAACTTTATCTTGAACCAGCGCGGATTCATCGACTTGTGGCCAGCTCACATTAACCACCGCTTCATCATGACCAAGTAACTGCCATAACTGGTGGCAAATATGCGGTGTGATCGGCGACAGCATCAATATCGCTATTTCCAGCGCTTCCTGAATAACAGCACGAGCCTGCTCACTGTTGTCAGTCAGTTTACCCAGAGTATTCATTAATTCCATTACCGCAGCAATAGCTGTATTAAAAGTATGGCGGCGACCAATATCATCACCTACCTTTGTAAGTGTCTGGTGTATCTGACGGCGTAATGCTTTTAATTCATCACTGAGTACGTCAATATCCAGCTCTGCTACTTCGCCTTGTTCGATATGTTCCTGCACACTACGCCATAGGCGTTTCAGGAATCGGTTTGATCCCTCAACTGCTTTGTCTGACCATTCCAGAGATTGTTCCGGCGGTGCTGCGAACATCATAAATAAGCGTGCTGTATCAGCACCATATTGATCTATCAGGGCTTGCGGATCAACGGTGTTACCTTTGGACTTCGACATTTTAGTGCCATCTTTAAGCACCATGCCCTGTGTCAATAAATTTTTGAACGGTTCATCGCCAGATACCAAGCCTTCATCCCGCATCAGTTTGTGGAAAAAGCGAGCATATAAAAGGTGCAATACGGCATGCTCAATCCCACCAATATATTGGTCTACAGGCAACCAGTGGTCGGCTCGTTCATCCAACATCGCCTTATCATTATCCGGGCAAGTAAATCGCGCGTAATACCATGATGATTCAAAAAACGTATCAAAGGTATCAGTTTCGCGCTCAGCCGCGGCACCACATTGTGGACAAGCACATTGATAAAATTCCGGCATTGATTTTATTGGTGAACCACTGCCATCAACAACCACATCTTCTGGCAAACGTACGGGTAAATCATTTTCTGGAACAGCCACTGCACCACAATCAGGACAATTAATGATCGGAATTGGTGTACCCCAGTAACGCTGGCGCGATACACCCCAATCACGTAAGCGATAATTAACCTGTTTTTCACCTTTATTTTGTTGTTCAAGGAAATCAGCAATGGCATTAAATGCATCTGCCGAAGTTAAACCATCAAACTGCTGCGAATTTATTAATGCACCTTTGGCAGTAAACGCTGCCTTGCTTAAATCATATTCAGCACTATCTGTCGGTTCAATCACCTGCTTGATTGGCAAACCGTATTTATTAGCAAATTCATAATCACGCTGATCATGCGCTGGAACCGACATAACAGCTCCTGTCCCATATCCCATCAAAACAAAATTTGCTGCCCATACAGGTACGAGTTCACCCGTAACAGGATGAATAGCCATTAACCCAGTCGCAACGCCTTGCTTTTCAGCTGTTTCCATTGCCGCTTCAGAGGTTTCCATCTGACGACACTGTTCAATAAACGTCTGTAATTCTATATTGGTTTGTGCGGCCCTTAATGCCAAAGGATGTTCCGCCGCCACCGCAACATAGCTGACCCCCATCAATGTATCTGGTCGGGTGGTATAAACAGAAAGGACTTCATCACTTTCAGTAATGCCAAACTTAATTTCCACACCTTCTGATCGTCCGATCCAGTTCGCTTGCATGGCACGAACTTGCTCTGGCCAACCACTTAGTTGATCCAAATCATTTAATAACTGTTCAGCGTAATCGGTGATTTTCATAAACCACTGTGGAATTTCACGCTTCTCAACTTTGGTATCACAGCGCCAGCAACAACCATCTACTACCTGCTCATTGGCTAATACTGTGTTATCTACCGGACACCAATTCACTGCTGCTGTTTTTTTATAAACCAGACCTTTTTCAAACAAACGGGTAAACAGCCATTGTTCCCAACGATAATATTCTGGAGTGCAGGTAGCTAGCTCACGTTCCCAGTCGTAACCCAAGCCCAAACGCTGTAGCTGACCGCGCATGTAATCTATGTTGTCATAGGTCCAGGAAGCAGGCGCAACCTTATTCTTTATAGCCGCATTTTCAGCAGGTAAACCAAAGGCATCCCACCCCATCGGTTGTAGAACATTTTTACCCTGCATGCGCTGATAGCGTGAAATCACATCGCCAATGGTGTAATTACGCACATGCCCCATATGTAGTTGGCCACTTGGATATGGAAACATTGCTAGGCAGTAATATTTCTCTTTATGTGGATCTTCAACCGTGCGGAAGGTTTGCTGATCATGCCACCATTGCTGGACAGCAGTTTCAATGTCGGCTGGGATGTATTCTTGTTGCATGGCCACTCTTTACGATGAGAAATAAAGCGTGTAAGGATACCTCAGCTAGCGTTTTGCATAAAGATAAATACTAAAACAACTCGACGTCACCCGTTTCTTGTTCAGCTGGTATTAACAATCCTTGCTCAAGTAAATCTTCATAACACAACACTCGATTACGGCCGTTGTTTTTTGCGTAATACAAGGCATGATCAGCACGGTCAATCAAACTGCTAACAGGCTCCAAAAAACTGCTATCCGATTGTACTTCAGCCATTCGGCTATATCCGATACTCACTGTCACTCTACCTACCAGTGGAAAGTTCGTACTTTCAACCTTGTCACGAAAACGTTCCAGAACCTGATACGCTTCATCATGTTCAACATCATGTAACATGACCGCGAACTCTTCACCGCCATAACGAAATAACCAATCCATACTTCTGAAAGATTCTGACATTGATCTTGCTAGTAAGATCAGTACTTCATCGCCATATAAATGACCGAAGCTATCATTGATCTTTTTGAAGTGATCAATATCAATTAATACAAAATAAGTGGCAATTTCATCACTAATTGACTTCGATTTATCCGTTACTGCTTGATCCATTAACCGATCAAATGCCATTCGGTTCATTAATCCGGTCAGCGCATCAATTTCACTGGTATAGAGCAATCGATTTAAGTGAGTGAATGCAGCAAGCATTTGCTCCCACACCCGTCTGTTAACTGAATCAGATGAGATACTTTTTATGACTAAAACACTACCAACTACTTTACCCAACATGATGGGTACATACACGTCCACACAATTTAATTGATGCCATGTAAATAACTGTACTTCTTGCGAGTCTACTGTGGTCAAAACAAGTTGATCATCAGAAAGAGGGAATGATACTGAATCTGAATCCGAACTCAACAAATCGCTGACTATAACCTCAGATATTTTCTGCCCTCGATGAGCGAGCATCCCTCTTAGCCCACTAGAAAATAACTGGATTTTCTTAGGTTGAAACCAGTCATCAATCAGTTCAATAAACCCTGTTGTCAAGGCATTATGTTCCTTGTGAACCAGTAATTTATTGACAATTTTCTCCAATACCTCAATGGATACAAGCGCTTGCTGATCAGCCTGAGTATTCTCTGGTGCTGTAGTATCTGATTCTGTAGTCATCGGAGAAGTTGGTAAACTTAATTTTTAGACGCATTAAAAATATATAACAGAACATACTAACCCAGTACGGCACTGAACTACAAATCAATGTAATTATTGAAATGGATCACATTTTTTCTAATATTTACTAACCTTTAAGAGTAAATTCTAGCTTTCAGTGAGTCCTCCGTGTAAAGTTTCTTTTATATTCACCATAAATTTAGTGCTAAAAATATTATTTTATGAATCAGTCAGATACACTAAAAACCATGTCCGGTAACATCAATGACAACATACTCGAAGTTCTCCTGTTATCGTTGCAAAGATCTATTCCGAAATTAGCATTGCACAGCAAAAGAATTGCCTGTATTGCATCAGAAATAGCCAAACAACTAGGATATGACAGTGATTTTCAAAAGAAATTGCTTGTAGCCGGATTATTGCATGATATCGGTTGTCTTAAAATAGGAGTGGATCTGGAACAAATGCCAATTAGCATGGCACAAGGCGAACAGCTTGCTGCGTATGAACAACACACAATAGAAAGTGAAAATTTTATCTTGCCACTGGTTGAGGATAAAATTATTCTGCAGGCAGTACGTAACCATCATGAAAGAATGGATGGTAAGGGCTTTCCCGATCAATTATCTGGTCAAGAGATCCCTATTTCAGCTCGTATTCTTGCAGTGGCAGATTATTACGATACTTTGCTCGCAGGTGAAATATTTGGCGAACATCGTTCAAAGCCGACCCAAGCAAAAAAACATCTCATTGAGGCCAAAGAAAAAATTCTCGATCCTGACGTCACCGATGCCTTACTAACCATCCTTGAAAAGCCTCCTGTATTGTTCCTTCCATCGGAGGATAACCCTTTAAAACTCTACACTTTAGTCCACCTTGAGATTGGAGAGCTTAAGATAGGAGATTTAGTGAATCAGGATGGTAATTTTATCCTCAAGCAAGGTACTCAAATAACTCAAGCGATCATGGATAAAATTGACAACGAATACCTAGGTCAAAAAGTGTTGACTCCTAGAGCCGTTGAAACTAAAACAGAAGATTCCTAAACTCGAAACCCGACTTAATTTCTAACAATAAATACAAATCATATTATTATCATAGAGTCAGTTCACAATCGTATTTTCTATAGCTGTATTCTAAAAAATATTTACTACTATTTATTTACCTGCCGCCATCAGCATTTCATATTTGGCTTGTAGTTGTTGCTGCGTTTCCTCATGGTCTGGATCTTTCGGGATACAATCAACTGGACATACCTCTACACATTGCGGTGTATCAAAATGACCGACACATTCGGTACATAATGCAGGATCGATCTCATAGATTTCTTCACCTTGTGTAATCGCGCTATTTGGACATTCTGGTTCACACACATCACAGTTAATACATTCATCGGTTATAAATAACGACATTTCACACTCCAACACTAAATTATTAAGCGATCTTAGCGGTTATTCTTACTTTAGGATATATCCGGAAATTAGAAACTCATCGCAAAATCAATCTAAAATCACACAGAAAAACAATATCTAGGACAGTTTTTCCTTCAGTGCTTTGACTACACAGGGAGCAGCAAATTCTGATACATCTCCGCCTAATGCGGCAATTTCACGCACCAGACTTGATGAGATATAACTAAATTGTTCTGCTGGTGTTAAAAACAGAGTTTCAACATCTGGTTGCATACGGCGATTCATGCCGGCAAGCTGAAATTCATGCTCGAAATCAGAGACCGCTCGTAAACCACGAATAATGACATTTGCGCCTTTTTGTTTGGCTACATCTACCAATAAACCTTCAAAACCACAGACTTCCACACTCTCAATATCGGCTAAAGTCTGTTTAGCCAATGCAACCCGCTCTTCCAGACTAAAGGTCGGGGCCTTGGACGGATTAATCGCCACGGCTACGATAACGCGATCAAATAACTTACTAGCACGCATCACCAAATCAATATGACCGTTAGTAATTGGATCAAATGTGCCCGGATAAATGGCCGTTGTTATCACTTCGCTTCTCCAATCGTATTCTGATACAGACAGTATCTCACTTCACCTGCTTTTTTATCTTTAATTAACTGCCAATGCTCTGGCAAAGTAGGCAAATCACCTTTGCTCGGGCACTCGATATATATCTGGGCATTTTCTGCTAAACAACCTTCATATACTAACTGGTCTGCCAGTACTGTCCACAAATCAGCCTGATAAGGTGGGTCTATAAATACGATGTCATATTGGTCTGAACTTTGATTCAAAAACTGTTGAGCGGTTTTATTTTCAACCCGGCAATTATCAGCGGCTAATAGCTGGCAATTAGCCTGTAATTGTTTCACCGCTTGTGTACTGAGTTCCACCATTGTCACCTGCTCTGCTCCCCGTGACGCAGCTTCAAATCCCAAAGCACCGCTACCTGCACACAAATCGAGACAACGTGCACCTCCAATCCTGGCTTGCAACCAATTAAATATTGTTTCTCGTACCCTGTCAGGAGTCGGCCTTAAACCTTCAAGATCAGGAAACGTCAATTTTCGACCACGCCATCGCCCGGCAATGAGTCGTATTTCTCCGCTTCGTTTTGCCTTATTCTGCTTTGCCACCCACCAGCACCGTTATCATTTTGTCTGGGTTTATACGTCGTGTATACGCCTGTTTGATTTGCTCAGCTGTCACCGCATTCACATGCGATTTAAACGTATCTAAATAATCTAAAGGTAAGCCATAAAAACCAATCATTGCCAAATAGTCTGCAATTTTTTTGTTACTGTCGATCCTCAAGGCGAAACCTCCCGTGATATTTTGTTTAGCCGCCTCTAATTCAGCTTCTGTTGGGCCATTTTCAATAAAGGCTTTAAGTGTGGAGCGCATCACCTCTAGCGCTTCCTCTGTTTTACCATTGCGTGTCTGTAAACCAAATTGATAAGGTCCCAACTCACGCATCGGTCTAAAATAACTGTAGACGCTATAAGACAAACCACGCTTTTCCCGCACCTCATTACTGAGCTGTGATACGAGTCCACTGCCACCTAAAATATGATTACCGACATATAAAGCAAAATAATCGGGGTCTTCACGACTCATTCCCGGTTGCCCCATTAGAATATGAGTTTGTGTTGAGGGGTGTTCAATCACCACTTGTTTAAGTGTGGTGATAGCTTCAACGTTAGCTAATGGTTTTGCCGCTTCACCCATTGTTAGCGTAGATAATATTTGCTCAGCAACCTCTTTAGCCTGCGATTTATCCAATGCTCCCACTATGCCAATCACCGCATTTTTAGCCACATAATATTGCTTATAAAATGTTTTCAAAGACTCAGGTGTTAACTGTGCAACTGATGTTTCATCGCCGGCTGGCATTGATGCATAGGGATGATTACCATATAAATGGCCATAAAAAGCTCGGGATGCAATCGCTGCTGGTGATTGCTTTTCTGCCTGAAGGCCAATTAACATCTGCTTTTGAAGCCGCTCAAATGAAGTTTGCGGGAAATCAGGCTTAGTCAGCACCTTAATAAAGGTCTGCAATGCAGAATTGAATGCTGATTCAGTCGTCAAACTACGTAAACTTAAAACAGCCATATCGCGCTCTGAAGAGTGACTAAACTGCGCTCCTACATCCTCAAATGCAGCTGCAAGTTGATCGGCATTAACACCATCAGCCCCTTCATTGAGCATCGCATTGGTTAATAAGGCCAGCCCTGAAGCATCACCATCTCTCGCTGCCCCGGCATCGAATACCACACTGATATCCACCATTGGCAGATCCGGTGCCGATACAAAATACACTCGTCCACCATTCGATGTTTGCCAATGCTCAATGTCAGGATTAGCGTAAACATTAACAACCATTAGCAAGGCAATAGTGAATCCGATAATTCTAGTGACCATGGCGACCTCCTGGTGTCTTCACTGGTTGTTTTCCATTCATTGCTAACGGAACAAGTTCTGCCACAGTTAAACCCTTATCAATAAAATATTTTTTCGCGACTGCTTGAACCTGCTCTGCCGTGACAGCTTGAATATTGTCAACATAAGCATCACTCAAATGCCAGTCCAGACCAACTGTTTCCAACATGCCAATCTGCATCGCCTGATAAAACACGCTGTCACGTTCATACACCGCATTAGCAACAACCTGAGCTTTAATTCGTTCCAGTTCCTGAACATTGACTAATTCAGTCTGTAATTTATTAATCTGTTCCATAATGGCCTGTTGTAAGTCAGTGACGGTTTTACCATTAACGGGCGTCCCAACGACCATAAACACGTCTTCTAATCGTGAAAATAAACCATAGCCAGCTCCCACACTGGCAGCAATTTCATCACCACGCACTAGCTCACGAGCAAAACGTGCACTATCACCACCATCCAGAATACCTGCCAACACCTCCAGCGCATAGGGTTCCCATGATTCTTTCGCTGTAGTGACCACAGGCACTTTCCAACCCATCATTAGATACGGTAATTCAGCGGGTTCTTTCACCTCAATGTAACGTTTGCCTCGTTGTTCTATCTCAACTTGAGGTTTAACCTGTGCGAGTGTTTCCGTTTTTAATGGACCAAAATAACGTTTTGCCAAGCTATACACGGCTTCCGGTTCCACATCACCAACCACCACTACGGTCGCATTATTGGGTGCATACCATTTTTGATACCACTGACGCAGATCATCGCCTTGGTAATGATTAATATCACTCATCCAGCCTATGACAGGGTGATGGTAAGGACTGTTTACAAATGCTGTGGCGTTAAAGGCTTCTCTCACCAGCGCTTGCGGGTTATCTTCAGTACGCATCCGTCTTTCTTCCGAAACAACATCTCGTTCTTTTAATAATTCTCCCTCATCTATGATCAATTTGCGCATTCGTTCAGCTTCCAGACGAAAACTGACTTCTAAACGATCTTTTTCCAAAGTCTGAAAATAAGCGGTGTAATCGCGTCCAGTGAACGCATTTTCACGACCGCCGTTAGCCGCAATAATTTGTGAGAATTCATTGGGGCCAAGATTTTCAGTGCCTTTGAACATCATGTGTTCCAGCTGATGTGAAATGCCGGTAATGCCATTATATTCATAACTCGAGCCGACCTTGTACCAAACCTGTGATACCACGACTGGAGCGCGATGATCTTCTTTCACTATCAACTTCAGGCCATTATCAAGTTGATACTCACTAACACTGGCTACAACAATCGTTGGTAATGCCAACAATAGTCCTACTACTATTTTTATTTTATTAACCATCTGCCTCTCAATTTACGTGACATGATAAAATTTGTCGCTGAAGTTTAACGACAAGCAAAGATTATGTTTAGTTTCCTAAAGAAAAAAACCAAACCAGCTGAAGATAAACAGCAAGCTGATGATCCGATAGAACAGAAAGGCGACAATTCTACAGCCCCTGCTCTCCAAACTGAACAACCATCAGAAAAAACCAGTTTATTTGGGCACTTAAAACAACGTTTAAGTCGTACAAGCTCCAAATTGACAGAAGGGTTTGCCAATCTTGTACTAGGTAAAAAAACCATTGATGACGATTTGCTGGAAGAGCTTGAAACCCAATTAATTACCGCTGATTTGGGCATTGATGCAACCCAAACTATTATCAGTGATTTAACCCAGCGCGTTGCTCGAAAACAATTGGCAGATCCTGAAGCACTTTTTAGTGCACTGCGCGATGATATGGTGACTATTTTACAGCCCAGTTGTCAGCCATTAATGATTCCTGAACAACAAGGTCCTTACGTCATTTTGATGGTAGGCATTAATGGTGTTGGTAAAACAACCACCATTGGCAAACTGGCAAAACAATTCCAGAATCAGGGTAAATCTGTCATGCTCGCTGCCGGTGATACCTTTCGAGCTGCCGCTGTAGAACAGCTACAGGTCTGGGGTGAACGAAATGATATTGCTGTCATTGCCCAACATAGCGGTGCTGATTCTGCTTCCGTTATTTTTGATGCATTACAGTCTGCTCAGGCACGCAATATTGATATATTGATTGCCGACACAGCAGGTCGTCTTCATACACAATCCAACCTGATGGAAGAACTAAAAAAGGTCAAACGTGTCATGGGGAAACTTGACGACCAAGCGCCGCATGAAGTCATGTTGGTACTGGATGCCGGAACAGGTCAGAATGCCTTATCTCAAGCTGTTCAGTTTAAAGATGCCGTTAATGTCACTGGAATTACCTTAACCAAGTTAGATGGCACGGCTAAAGGCGGTATTATCTTTGCGATTGCCAAAAAGACAGGGCTACCGATTCGCTATATTGGTGTGGGAGAAAGTATTGACGATCTCCGTCCTTTTCAAGCTGAAGAGTTTGTAGATGCACTACTTGGGCACGAAGATTAACTTATGATCCAATTTACTGATGTACATAAACGTTATCCCAACCGACATGAAGCACTGTCGGGGCTAAGTTTTCACCTTTTAAAAGGTGAAATGGCCTTTCTGACAGGCCATTCAGGTGCGGGTAAAAGTACATTACTGAAACTCATCGCCTTAATTGAGCGAAGCTCTCATGGTCAGGTCGTGGTTAACAATCAGAACCTAGGTCGGCTACCAAAACGTAAAATCCCTTATTATCGTCGTCAGATCGGTCTGGTTTTTCAAGATCACAATTTATTACACGACCGTACTGTTTTTGATAACGTTGCCTTACCACTCATCATTGCCGGTGAAAATCATCGCGAGATAGGACGTCGTGTACGTGCGTCACTGGATAAGGTAGGTCTGCTTAGTAAAGAACGTAATCTGCCTATTGCATTATCTGGCGGTGAACAGCAACGTGTTGGCATTGCACGCGCGGTTGTTAATCGCCCGCCGATTCTGCTTGCTGACGAACCTACTGGCAATCTTGATCCTGACTTATCACGTGACATCATGAATTTATTCGAACAGTTTAATCAGGTGGGAACCACAGTATTTATTGCTACTCATGATCTTGACTTGATTCAAACTCTGCCGTATCGCCAAATAATTCTTCAACACGGGCGTTTAGCCGGGCAGGTTTCGCCATGAAATCACCCACATTTAGTCTGACTAATTATCTGATTCGTCATCTACAGGCGATATTGTTCAGTCTTGGACAATTATGGAGACAACCTCTAGCGACTTTGATGACAATCATTGTTATTGGTATTGCACTAGTGCTCCCTGCTGGCCTTTATGTATTGTTACAGAACATGAATAACATCAGTGATCAGTGGGATGATGCCAGCCAGATAACCCTTTTTTTAGAAAAAGACCTCTCTGAAACACAGGCTGAAAATTTAAGTAGTAAATTACAAAACTGGCCTGAAATCAAACAAACTGATTATCAAAATGCAGATCGGTCACTAATCGAATTTCGCCAACTATCCGGGCTTGGTAACTTATTAGATTCACTGCCCGACAACCCACTGCCTGCTATTATTATTGTATATCCTGCTGATGAAAACTTACGCCCTGATGCTATCGGCAGCCTGTTGGCTCGACTTGAAGACTTGCCAGAGGTCGAGCAAGCACAACTTGATATGGAATGGTTACAACGATTGCGCAGCATCAATAAAACCATACAGCGAGGCATCAGCATTTTAGCCATATTATTATCCTTAAGCGTTTTGCTGGTTATCGGTAATACCATTCGACTTGCAATACTTAATCGCCAATCTGAAATTCAGGTTATGAAACTGGTAGGGGCGACGAACCGCTTTATCCGTCGACCTTTTTTGTACACTGGTTTTTGGTATGGCACTTTAGGTGGTGTCTTTGCATGGCTGACTTTAGTGCTCACCATGGGTCTATTAACTGGCCCTATTCGTGAACTCGCAGGGCATTACGGTAGTGATTTTAGTTTGGAGTGGTTCGCCGGCTACATGTTCGTCACATTACCAATGATTGGTGCGTCGCTCGGGGCATCAGGCGCATGGCTGGCAGTCAGTCGCCATCTCCACACTATTGAGCCTGATTAACATGGACAAGGAACTTTTTCCTTAATTTTCACTCTTAGTGTTTGAATTTTTCAGTTAATGTTATTATTAATAAATATTATTTAGGGAGGCCACAACACTATGACAACCGATGTAGCCCAATACAATTTAGCTTTAGCCCCTATTGGCAATTTGGATTCTTACACGAATCTGGTACATAACGTTCCAATGCTAACTGCTGAAGAAGAATATGAACTTGCAACCCGCTTACAACAAAACGGAGATCTGGAAGCTGCTCAGCGCCTGGTATTATCACACCTTCGTTTTGTATCTCGTATTGCAAAAGGGTATAGCGGCTATGGATTACCTGTTGCTGACCTCGTACAGGAAGGCAATATCGGATTAATGAAAGCAGTCAAACGCTTTGACCCTGACAAAGGGGTTCGATTGGTATCATTTGCAGTGCACTGGATCCGTGCAGAAATTCATGAGTACGTCATTCGTAACTGGCGCATAGTAAAAATTGCAACTACCAAGGCACAACGTAAATTATTCTTTAATCTGCGTAGCGCTAAAAAGCGTCTTGGCTGGTTAAATCAAGAAGAAGTGCAAGCCGTCGCTGACGATCTGGGTGTGACTGCCAGCAACGTGATGGAAATGGAACGTCGACTGGCTCAGCCAGATACCTCATTTGACTTACCATCTGATGCCGATGATGACGAAAACAACTTCTCTCCAGTCGCTTACCTGGCAGGACCAGAGCTTTCTGATCCTTTGCAACAATTAGAACAGTCTAACTTTTCTGATTATCAACAACAAAAGTTGAGTAACGCACTGGCAACGTTGGATGAACGTAGCCGTGATATTGTGAGTCAGCGTTGGTTAAACGATGATGGTAAAGCCACATTACATACCTTAGCCGATCAGTATCAGGTGTCTGCGGAACGTATTCGCCAAATTGAAAATAACGCGATGAAAAAACTCAAGGCCTTGATGACTTAGTTTAAACGTCATCTAACAAATCTGGTTACACAAAAAAGCCCGCATTAATGCGGGCTTTTTATTGTATTAAAACCGAAATCTGTTAACGTTCTAATAATGGCAATTTTCCTGTTTTACCATCCCACTCTTCAGCATCAGGTAAAGGATCTTTTTTCTCCGCAATGACAGGCCAAACCTTAGCCAGTTCTTCATTGATCTGTAAAAATTCACTTTGATCATCTGGTAAATCATCCTCTGAAAAAATCGCTTCTGCCGGACACTCTGGTTCACACAGTGTGCAGTCAATACATTCTTCAGGATCAATAACCAGAAAATTAGGACCTTCGTGAAAACAATCCACTGGGCAGACATCTACGCAATCAGTATATTTACATTTAATACAGTTTTCTGTGACAACAAAGGTCATAATAATTTCTCCAAACACAAATTTCGTACAATCTAATTACGTGAATTTTACATGATTTCAAACTAGTCTGGGCAATGTTCAATTTTAAGGTATGATCACTATCCATGATATATAGCTTAAAACTTTACTCATATTTCTTAATAAAGGACTGTGAATTATGCGTCGCATAATAACTATTACTATTTTTGTGATTGTTTTTGCTATTGGCGCGGCATTTTCAGCTATCAATACCGACCCTGTAAGCATTAACTATTATATTGGACAAGTGACTTTTCCACTGTCAGTCATGCTGATCTTATCCTTGATAGCTGGTATTATCATTGGTGCTACTGTCATCTTTGCCAGCACCATACGACTCCGTTATGAAAATCGCCAGCTTCAAAAAAAACTGGATATTTCAGAGCAAGAAATAAATAGCTTGCGGATCTTGCCTCTCAAAGACGAACACTAGGCTCGCATCAAAAATGGAATGGTTGTTTTTTCTGTTACCTATCGCCGCCATATCTGGCTGGCTGGCGGCACGCAGGCATTATAAAAATCAATATATTAAGCAGAAAAGTCCTTTTAACCCTGAGTACTTTAAAGGGTTAAATTACTTGCTCAACGAACAACCGGATAAAGCCATTGATGTCTTTATCCGCCTACTGGAAGTTAACAGTGAAACCGTTGAAACTCATCTGGCACTGGCCAACCTTTTTCGCCGCCGAGGTGAAACCGATCGTGCTATTCGGATCCACCAAAACCTGATCGCCAGACCCTCACTATCACCTCAACAACGTGAACAAGCCCTCGTTGAGTTGGGTCTTGATTACATGCATGCCGGTGTGCTCGATCGCGCTGAACATCTATTTCTTGAACTGTTAAGTAAAGCATCACCACCGAAAGAAGCCTACCAGCAATTGCTACGTATCTACCAACAGGAAAAAAAATGGCAACAGGCCATTAAAATGGCAAAAGAATATCAATCTCATAGCAAGGAAAACATTGGATCCACGATTGCCCAATTTTACTGTGAACTAGCTGAACAACAACTTAAAACATCTCCCAACAACGTTGGGATATTACTCAAACACGCGCATAGCCATGATCAAAACTGTGTTCGAGCAACATTACTCGAGGCTAGGCTACACATCCGTGCTAATAATTTTCGTAAAGCACTCAAATCTTTACTTCGTATTGAGCAACAAAATTACCAGTACATACCAGAAGCACTTCCTCTGATGCAGCAGTGCTATCAACAAATGAACAATTTGCAGGCTTTTAGTAACTGGTTACATGCACTGCTTATTAAGCACCCTAACATGACCAATGCCAGACTGATGTTAGCGCATATCATTCAGCTTCAACATGGCAGTCAGGCAGCTCAAGATTATTTATATCAACAATTACATGCTCATCCTTCTGTTGAAGGTTTACACTCCTTGATTTCATTAGGTCAACCTACAAACCCCATGCTGGTTCCTCTAATCAAAGATATTACTAATACCTTAATTCAACGCAGTCATCATTACACTTGCCAGCATTGCGGTTTTACGGGCAAATCAATGCATTGGTTGTGTCCTAGCTGTAATCGATGGGATACCATTCGTCCAACAGAGATTCATCTTTCCTCTTTAGAAACCCAATTGGAGTCATCAATATGAGTGATGTCACTATTTACCATAATCCGAGATGCAGTAAGTCTCGTCAGACTCTGGCATTACTAGCTCAACAAGGTATCAAATCCGAGGTAATTGAATACCTGAAAACACCACCGACACCAGATACACTACGTACTATTATCAATCAGCTAGGTATCAGTCCACGCCAGTTGTTACGTAAAGGCGAAGCGATTTATAAAGAATTGAATCTAGCAGACGAATCACTCTCTGATGAACAACTTATACAGGCTATGTTTACTCACCCTAAACTCATTGAACGCCCAATTGTAATCAGCAACAACAAGGCAAAGATTGGACGTCCTCCTGAAGCTGTTCTAGACATCATCTAATATGACTGAAATACTGGTTTTATATTACAGCCAATCTGGTCACGTTCGAGACATGGCTGATCACATTGCACGCGGTGTTGAAAGCGTTGAAGGCTGTTCAGCCATATTAAGAACTGTTCCAGCCGTTTCCAGCGTTTGTGAGGCAACAGAAGATGCAATTCCAGCACAGGGACACCTATACGCCAGTCCTGATGATCTTAAGCAATGTGCTGGCCTGATTCTGGGTAGTCCAACACGTTTTGGGAATATGGCAGCACCTTTAAAATATTTTATCGATCAAACTAGTGACGTCTGGCTTTCTGGCTCGTTAATTGGAAAACCAGCAGCGGTATTTACATCAACTGGAAGTTTACACGGTGGTCAGGAATCGACGTTATTATCAATGATGCTCCCTCTGATGCACCACGGCATGTTATTAATTGGCTTGCCATACAGTGAGCAGACATTAATGATGACGACTGATGGAGGGACACCCTACGGAGCCAGTCATCTTGCAGGAAGCAATAATGATCGACCTTTAAGTTCTGATGAAATGGCGCTGTGCAGGTGCTTAGGTCAGCGCGTCGCAACCACAGCAAAGAAATTAACCCCATGACATACTTTTTTAAACGGCTGGCCTTAACCAGTTATTTTGGCTTGATGATTTCATTGATTTGTTGGATAACTCTACCAGAGCATAGTAGTCTCTATCCAACTTCTGCCTTGCTAATCATAGGTTTAGTACCATTGCTATTTCCATTACGCGGCATGTTGCATGGCAAACCTTATACTCATGCTTGGACCGGTTTTCTAATGCTGCTGTATCTTTCACATGGTATCGGTGAAGTCTATAGTGCTACTGAGTACAGTGTATATGCCGCACTTGAAGTACTATTTAGCAGTCTCGTTTTTATCGCTTCTATCATCTTTATTCGACTAAATGCAAAAAATGCGAAAAAATTCACATAATAAATAATTTCATTTTGTTATAAGAATTAAATAACTTATTTAGGAGCGTCGCTATGAGCACAATTTCTGCTTACCAAGCTGGTTTAGCCGGCATTCAATCAGGCATACAAGGTCTAAACAATAATGCAGCTAAAATCGCCAGTACTGAATCATTGCAATTTGACGCTGATATCAGCCAACCAATGATCCATATGATTAGCAATAAACATCAAGTTCAGGCATCAGCAAAAGTAATTGAAACCAGTAACGAAATGCTGGGCACCATACTGGATATTAAAGCATAAACAATGAATATTGATGGTGCTTTACCACCATTTACCGCTACACACAGTCAGTCAAAGCAATCTGACACGACAGACTCAGCCAGTAATGACAAGCTGCACTCTGGCCTATCAGAACAAGACCAGCAACAAATACAAAAACTGAAAGCCCGTGATCAGGTAGTTCGTGCACATGAAGCTGCTCACTTAGCCGCTGGTGCTGGTGTTGTTAGTGGTGGTGCCAACTTTACTTTTCAACGAGGCCCTAATGGTGTGCAATATGCTATTGGTGGAGAAGTCTCAATTGACACATCAGAAATTGCAGGAAATCCTGAGGCAACATTAAGAAAGGCAGAACAAATTCGTGCCGCAGCACTAGCCCCTGCGCAACCTTCATCACAAGATATAAAAGTCGCTGCCAAAGCTTCTCAAATGGCCATTGAAGCACGCGCAGAAATTGCTCAACAGCGACGTAGTGAAAATACTGGTGAGAAAACCAGTAATAATCCCTTTACTTCATCCTCAAATTCAACTGGGAACTTGCTTGATTTAACCGTCTAAACACCAGAATTTGCTAGAATAGCGACTTTAATGAATTAACCTGCGTCCTACTATTTTGACATCGCCTGATTTTCCAGCTTTATCTATCACTGAAATACAGTCCGTCCTCGAACAGACAAGTGCCAGCAAACTCGATGACATACTGCTACATACTTCTGTGCCATCAACGAATGATGAGCTATGGAAGCGACTTGCCGAGGGAAAAACAACACCTGCTGTGTGTCTCAGTGAAAGTCAAACTGCAGGCCGTGGACGGCGCGGTGATCATTGGCATTCACCACACGCAGGCAATCTATACCTGTCTATTTTCTGGCCATTTCCCGCAGAAATGACTAAAAACGGCCTTAGTATTGCTATTGGTATTAGCTTGATAAACACACTCAAAGATGAAGGAATCAATGGCTTACAGTTAAAATGGCCCAATGATATTTTATATAAAAGACAAAAACTGGCAGGAATTCTAGTAGAATCTCGGTTCGGTATAAAACAGCATACCGTCATCGGTATTGGCCTTAATTTTAAGCTTCCAGCCGCCACAAAAAACCAAATTCAACAACCTACCATTAGCCTTCAACAGCTTTGTACAACCGTACCCTGTCGAAACAGGCTAGCAGGAAAAATTATTCATAATATGATTGAAACTTTAGAACTCTTCCAGCACAGTGGATTAAACCACTTTCTACCTCAATGGCCGAACTATGATGCACTCGCCGATCAAACCATCACTCTAATCAGTGACCATGATAAACTAACCGTACAGGCCCGTGGCATCAATGATCAAGGTGAATTACGATACCAACATAACAACATGCTACACACTCTGTCTAACAGTCACGTCAGTATCAGGTTTTCCTCATGAAACTATTAGTAGATATTGGAAACACCCGTATTAAATGGACCTGCATTGAATCTGGTGGTTTAACTGAAAGCCAAAGTTTTAATCGTAGTAAAACAGGCATCAAAGCCTCACTTAATAATCAGTGGAAAACACTTAAAGACATTAGCTCCATCTACGTTTCCAACGTTTCAGGAGATAAAATAGCCCAACAGTTAACCGAATGGACTGAAAAACAATGGCAATTAAGTCCCGTATTTATCCACAGTGAACAAAAGAAATTTGGCGTTACTAACTCTTATTCACAGCCAGAGTTACTAGGTGTTGACCGCTGGTTAGCCTTAATTGCAGCTAGACAACATGCACGTCAGGCAACCTGTGTTATCGACTGTGGTACAGCAATTACCGTTGATGTTATTACCAAGTATGGTGTCCATCAGGGCGGGATGATTTTACCTGGCTTGTCGTTAATGCGGCAGGCCCTGACCGACAATACCAGCGACATTAATGACACCACTGAAGCAAGTGATTTTAGAACCCTTGCTGTCAATACACAAAGTGCTATCCATTCAGGCTGTCTCTACACAATAACAGCGAGTTTAGAATCCTTGATTAACGATCTTCAGGAACAGTTTGAAAACCGCATTCGTTTTATCATTACCGGTGGTGACGCTGAAACACTACAACCACTTCTACCCTCGTTTGTCGCGCACTATCCTGATATCGTATTAAAAGGCTTAGCCTATTATGCGCGTCAGGGTGATAAGAAATCTAATTCCTCGCAAGAAACTGTGGAAACTGTGGAAACTGTGGAAACTGTGGAAACTGTGGAAACTGTGGAAACTGTGGAAACTGTGGAAACTGTGGAAACTGTGGAAACATGAAGTTTGTCAGATCACATAATCTCATGTAGTCTTTCGCCCCCTTAAGGAGAGCTGGCCGAGTGGCTGAAGGCGCACGCCTGGAAAGTGTGTATAGGTTAATCCCTATCGAGGGTTCGAATCCCTCGTTCTCCGCCATATAAAAAAACACCCTCATCTGAGGGTGTTTTTTTATATGCTCTAAATACTCAATTTCGATAAAAATCTTCGTTATACAAAATCACCAGGAATAATATTTTCATAAGCGCCAGCGAGCCAGAAGGATAAGATACATAGATGTCTTTTGTGTTCAATTCCACTTAGTAAATTTATATCCAAAAACCGATTTATATTGATGTAAATAACTTATGCGACAACCCAAAATTTAAATAGCAAAAAAACCAAAAAACCCTTAGAATTACGGCTTACTATGGTGACCTGCACTGGTCTCCTCGCGACGACATGTTGGTCATCCCGTCAGGCCCGGAAGGGAGCAGCGGAACCTTCGGACTCGGGCGCCGAGATTTGGCTGGTGCGGGCCATCGCCCATATTGAGCTAGGTATTCACACACTACTATGAGTTATTTGGTTCTCGCCCGAAAATGGCGACCTAAAACCTTTTCAGAAGTCGTTGGGCAACAACACGTACTTCGCGCCCTAATCAATGGCCTAGATCAAAATCGTTTACATCATGCTTTTTTGTTTTCAGGCACTCGCGGTGTCGGTAAAACAACACTGGCTCGAATCCTGGCCAAATCTCTTAACTGTGAACAAGGCGTTAGTTCAACACCCTGTGGCGAATGTCAAAGTTGTCAGGAAGTTGATGCGGGTCGGTTTGTCGATTTGATTGAGGTCGATGCGGCATCACGAACCAAAGTCGATGACACACGAGAACTACTTGATAATGTGCAATATGCGCCCAGTCGTGGTCGCTATAAAGTCTATCTGATAGACGAAGTACATATGCTTTCAACAAGCAGTTTTAATGCATTATTAAAAACACTTGAAGAGCCCCCACCCCACGTTAAGTTCTTATTTGCGACCACTGATCCGCAAAAATTGCCGGTCACAATTTTATCACGGTGTTTACAGTTTAATTTACGCAGGCTGGACATCACTCAAATATCAGAGCACCTTGCGGACATATTGCAAAAAGAAGTCATAGAATTTGAACAAACCGCCTTAATAGAAATTGCCCGTGCAGCCGATGGCAGCATGCGTGATGCACTCAGCCTTCTGGATCAAGCCATTTCCTTTGGTGCAGGCAAAGTCAGTAGCGAACAAATTCATCAAATGCTGGGGTCTATTTCTCAGCAACAAATACACACACTAATGAAAGCACTGATAGATCATGATGGGCATGATTTATTACAACAATCTCATGAACTCTCTGCTCAAGGGCGTGACTTCAACACGGTTCTGAATGAGTTATTGGCAACGCTACAGCAAATAGCCACAATACAATTGGTGCCCAATCTAGAACACTCAGATGATAGTGATTACGAACAGCTACAGTCTTTAGGCCAAAAAATATCACCTGAAATAGTGCAGTTGTTCTATCAAATCGCTCTCCACGGGAAACGTGATTTACCCTATGCCGCCGATCCTAAAAGTGGTTTTGAAATGACGCTGCTGAGAATGTTGAGTTTCCAGCCTAAAGTCATTGGTACGAAAAATCATGTAGATCTAACCACAACTGTACCACCCGTTCAGACCCAACAGAAATCGGCTCAAAACACTAGCACCAATCCCCGGCAAGTTCACACTGAACTTGAGCAAAACGCTGCTACAACTGAATTTCAACAACCCGAACCTATTCAACCACTACAAGTTGAGGAACCAAAAGCAGTAGAAGTGACCTCTGATGTCACGCCAGTCGACAGCGCATCAGAAATACTCAATGCCAGTAACTGGCTTAGCACGATTGGTAGCCTGAAACTCACTGCTTTTGCTCGGCAACTAGCTGACAACAGTGCATTCATAAAATCTGAAGGCGATAAAGTGACGCTAGCTATTGCGCCTGAACTTGCGCATCTCGCTAACCCAAAAGCTCAAGAGCGTCTAGAACTGGTACTTGGTAAACATCTCGACCAGACAATAAAACTTATTTTTACTCAAAATACCGAACAATATCTGACAGCAACCGCAACTCTAGCAGCGGAACAATCAGAACAAGCCAAACAGAATCAACAACAGGCAGCGGATTCTATTCATAATGATCCGGCCATTGATGCACTAAAACAGACCTTTAATGCCCGTATTATTGAAAGCTCAATTAAACCCATTACAGAGGACAAAAAATGAAAGGTGGACTCGGCAACCTGATGAAACAGGCTCAGCAAATGCAAGCTAACATGGAAAAAGCTCAACAAGAACTTGCCAATGTAGAAGTCACTGGTCAAGCAGGTGGCGGCATGGTTAAAGTTGTGATGACTGGCAAGCATGATGTAAAACGTGTCAGCATCGAAGATGCCTTATTTGAAGATGATAAAGACATGCTTGAAGACTTGATCGCAGCGGCTGTCAATGACGCAGTACGCCAAGTTGAGAAGACCACTCAAGATCGTATGTCCGGGATGTTACCTCCTGGCATGAAAATGCCATTTTAATAGCTCTCATCATTAAATAATGGCAAATCTCGGACCAGGCATAGAACAATTAATTGAAGCTTTTCGCTGCTTACCCGGCGTTGGGCCAAAATCAGCTCAACGTATGGCATTTCATGTGCTTGAACGCAATCGTGATGGTGGCGAACGCTTAGCCAATGCTCTTAGCAATGCACTGGATACTGTCCAACATTGCCAGCGCTGTAGAATTTTAAGCGAAACCGAATTGTGTAGTCGATGTGGAGATGACAAACGTCGTCATGATCAGATCTGCATTGTTGAAATGCCCAGTGACGTCGTTGCTATTGAACAGGCAACTCATTATCAGGGTCAGTTTTTTGTACTTTCCGGTCACCTGTCACCACTAGATGGGGTAGGTCCAGAAGCTTTAGGCATTCCCAAACTCATTGAATTGCTCGAACAAAACTCTATTCAAGAAGTCATTCTTGCCACTAATCCCACCGTTGAAGGTGAAGCAACAGCACACTATATCAGCCAGTTAGCCCATGCCAGACAAATTACTGTCACTCGACTCGCGCATGGCATACCACTCGGAGGTGAGCTAGAATATGTGGACAGTGGTACACTATCAATCGCGTTTGCAGGTCGAGAATCGATCTAGAACAACATTATACAAGTAATCCAAGAGTAGCTTATATGGCTGAAGAACATGCTCCATTTGAATTATTAAAGTCATTTTCAGGTCTAATTCATCGTCAACCTCTATTCATCACAGATCGTCTAGATGTTGATAGTTATCACTTAACGTTTCTCAATAAACAAGGTGAAAAACTGGATGATGACTCTGAGATACCTGCTTTTCTAGAACAGCTTCCTGATATTTTACCCTCGATCAGTGACCGCCAGAAAGCACTGTTATCCATTCCAGAATCATGGCGTGATGCCCTACTCAATATTCATACCACAACGATAAATTTCACTATTGATATTGACGGTAAAAACACACCAGATTCAGGCAAGAATTTATTTTCATATGCGAGTCATGCTGACGCTGTATCTGATGACAACAACACAGATACTTTATTAATCGATTTAAATCGATTTAATTCTCAGAGCTTTACTGAACACCTCCCATTTTGGCGTAATCACCATAAAATTTTATGCGCCACCAACGTCAATAATTTAGATAATTATCAGTTGTGTAAGTCTAATGCCTTAGATCTTCTTCAAGGCCAGTTCTACACCTTACCTTCAGCAAAAGAGCAACAAAAAATATCACCATCTATACAAATTTTGATGGAACTGCTAGTCAAGCTCCAGGATCCTGATATTAGTCCTGATGATGTGGCACACACTATCAATCAAGATATTTCTTTAAGCTATAAGTTATTACGATTAATCAACTCCGCATTTTTTGGTCTGCCTAGAGAAGTCAGCAGCACCCAAGAAGCAATCATAATGCTAGGCCACAACAAAATCAAAACATGGGCCAGTTTGCTCAGCCTGTCCGGCATTGATGATAAACCAGTTGAATTGCGTATTGTTGCCATGACTCGAGCAAGAATGTGTGAATTACTTGCAAAGTACTATAAGGGCTCGCCAGAAACATTCTTTGCAGTTGGATTGTTTTCAACGCTTGATGCATTAATGGATAAACCGCTTGGATCCTTAATCGAAAAACTGCCTCTATCTCCAGAGCTCAAAGAAGCATTACTCCATAAATCGGGAGCAGCAGGTAATGCTTTAAGAGATGTTTTAAATTATGAAATAGGTGACTGGCTTGCTATTAACACTTCATCCATACCTGTTGAAGTATTGGCAAAATTGTATTTAGATGCCATTCACTGGGCTAAAGAACTGAATACTCAACTACAAGATTAGCCATGTCACTCACTTGGTTGGAAGCATCAGCTGACAGCATATTTCCACCGATTGAATACGCCTATGAAGACGGTTTATTAGCTGCAGGGGGCGATCTGTCAGCATCACGTCTTATTGATGCATACCGCCGCGGCATATTTCCATGGTTTAATCGGAATGACCCTATACTGTGGTGGAGTCCTGATCCACGCATGGTATTGTTTACAAATGATGTCAAAATATCCCGCAGTTTAAAAAAAGCCATTCGAACCACTGACATCACCGTGACAATGGATCGTGCATTTTCTGATGTTATTGCCTGCTGCGCTGCACCACGACAAAATCAATCTAATGATACTGGTGACACCACATGGATTCATTCTGACATGATTGATGCCTATAATCAGCTACATCAACAAGGTATCGCCCATAGTGTTGAATGCTGGCATGAAGGCCAATTGGTTGGGGGCTTATATGGTATTGCCCTCGGCCAAGTTTTTTTTGGTGAGTCCATGTTCAGTAGCATGGCAGACGGTTCAAAAATTGCTCTTGTCACATTGTGTCAACAATTGCAGCGCTGGGGTTTTCTAATCATTGATTGCCAAGTCTATTCTGAGCATCTCGCTAGCATGGGAGCCCAAGAAATCGCTAGAAAGGACTTTATTGGCTATTTAGATAAATACTGCGCCACTACTATGCCTGATGGGCATTGGCAATTAGATCTGGATTTACCCATCAAATCATGAGTTCGATACTTAAATTTTATCAGGATACGCCCCACTCCTGTTCGTATCTGTCTGAACAGCAAGCCCAAAATATCTATCCAGATCCAGGGCATCCAATGAGCAATAGCTTATATAGCCAACTGATTCAACATGGTTTTAGACGAAGTGGCAATCATGCCTACCGTCCATACTGCCCAGATTGCAAGGAATGCATCCCTGTTCGAATTAATATAAATCAATTTACAACTAACCGTAGCCAACGCCGCTGCCTACAACGAAATAGTCACCTTACTATATCGCCCCATCCTGCTGAATTTAACCCTGAGCACTACCAACTCTATGAACGCTATCTAATGACGAGACATAGTGGTGGCGGGATGGATAATCCTACCGAAGAGAGTTACCTTAACTTTCTTACCTGTGAGTGGAATGATGCCGTTTTTCTCGAGTTTCGTGATCAATCAAAACTCGTTGCTGTCGCAGTGACGGATTATGTTCATGACGGCTTATCTTCCTTTTATACTTTTTTTGATCCTGAACGGACTAAACAAAGTCTCGGTACCTACGCTATTTTACAACAAGTTAATCTCGCACAAACACAACGTTTATCATGGGTTTATCTCGGCTATTGGATAAAAGATTGTCAGAAAATGCGCTATAAACAAACTTTTGCTGCATTAGAAGGGTATATTGATCAGCGCTGGCAATCATTAAAAACATGAAAAACTTTGAATAATCAGCAGTTTTCCGGCAAAATGGCTGTTTAACCGCACACTTAACTAGAATTTAGAGATTTATGGCAAAAGAAGAACATATTGAATTTGAAGGCACAGTGATTGACACGATGCCTAACACTACCTTTCGTGTTGAACTGGAAAATGGTCACATTGTAACAGCCCATATTTCTGGAAAAATGCGTAAAAACTATATTCGTATTTTGACTGGTGATAAAGTCACCGTTCAACTAACACCGTACGATCTAAGTAAAGGCCGCATTACCTATCGTGCTCGTTAATTTTCACCAGAGCAGTCTGTTCTTGTTGTGGAAATAATATCCTCTTAAAAATACAGGTATGATTTCTTACGGAACATTTGACTAAATGCTAGGATGGCAAGAAAAATGAATGCAACAAAAGTCCATCCAGGAATACTCAGCCCCATAAACGACCACAGAACTTCGGCACACTCGCCAGATCCTCGCATCACCATTTCAATGGCTTTGCTTACTGGAAAGTTATCAAGAATAAAATTCAAGCCCGGGCCACAACTAGGCACCTGATCTTCTGGCAAGTTCTGAAGCCAGACATGTCGAGCTGAAATTCCTGCTCCTATCAAAGCCAAGCTTCCTGTTATAAAAGCGTAAATACGAATACCAAATATCCCTGGGTTATGTAACACCGCCAGCAACAGTATAAAGCCGACTAACAAAATGAATACTCTCTGTAAGATACATAGCGGGCAGGGCTCTAGATGTTCAATAAACTGAAAGTAACCAGCTATAGCCAACATAGCTGCACAAAGCAAGAAGCCCATCAAAAATAAACTGCGTGACGATGACATTGTTTTCTCCGAACAAGAATTTTGTGCTAACTTACATTAAAGATCTTTAGGTTTAAAGGAGTAGTGTTATGAATGAACAAAATTTAGAACAGAAACTCATCGCTGCCTATGACAAAATGATGCACCGTGTCGAACATCTCCTTGATACCGCAGAACAACAAGCACTTCCTGTATTACAAAAAAACATTGAAAAGGCAAAACTTCAAGCCATTGAATTAAAAGAGATATCTAAAGAGGAAGCCGAAAAAATTGGTGGGTATCTGAGACGAGATATTCAGGATGCAGCTGACTACCTTGAGCGCTCTGGCAAAGAAATTTCGACATGGTTCAACTTTGATCTTGAACTGGTTGAAGACAGGCTACTTGATGTATTTTCCAAAATAGCGGATAGAACACGTATCGAACTTGCGCAACTTGCTGCACAGGCTAAACGGGCACAGGAATACCACACCGGAGAAATTACCAGTATCGGTACACTTGCATGCCAAAACTGTGACACTCTGGTTCACTTTAAAAAAACCAGTCGCATTCCACCATGTCCTAAATGCCATAAAGCTATTTTTGTACGCACACGTCGCAAATAACTAATCAGTTTCAGGCAACCAGAGCCAGCCTCCGTCAGTAATTAACTGACACAATAGTGTTGCAGACTGAGTATCTTGCTTGAGCGTTTGCCAATCAAGCAATGTAAGTGTGGACTTTTCGGTCAACATCGCCAGATTGGCGATACCATGCTCATCAACCATATAGGTTTCACCGCCCATAAAGAGTTGTCCATTCATCTCATTAGCTGTCCACGCAAATCGATAATAGGGATTTCGAGCCAATTCATACCCTTGCTCAAACTGACTATTCAACTCCGTGATTGAGGCTTGTTCACTGAACGTTTCTGTCGCAAGGTCGACTAAACTGGACTTGGTGTCGGTGACAAATTTACCCAATGCGGTCGCTAGAAAAGGTTCAGCCTCATCAATAGCATGATGCAACATTTGTTTTAGCCTGACGACGGCATTAGAATCTATTTCACTACCATGTTGTGTCACTATTAAATCTGGATCGCTGTACCGACTTTTACCCAGTCCCTGTTCCATCATGGTGTTAATAACTGCATCCAACATGTCAACACGACTGGGAGCACGAAAGCCAAATGAGAAGGTCATACAGTCATTAAGAGCTACACCATGATGGGCAAAATAAGGAGGCAAATACAGCATATCTCCCGGCTGCAAATCCCATGCTTGGTCGGCAGTAAATTCAGCCATGATTTGCAAATCCAGTCCATCAATCAATGAAGCGTCATAAACAGGTTGGTCACTAATTTGCCAACGTCTGCTACCCATTGCTTGCAATAGAAATACATCATAGCCGTCCGTATGCGGGCCTACTGTGCCAAATTCAGGTGCATAACTGATCATCAAATCATCACGCCGCCAATCAGGAATAAAGCGAAATGGATCTAGTAATGACTGTAATTCAGGTAAATGTTTATCAACGTCTTGTACCAACATCGTCCAATGGCTTGCAGGCAAACGGTCAAAAATATCTTCTGACAAAGGGCCATGGGTTACCTGCCAGGCACCATCACTCCCCTTTTCCTCAATAAGTCTTGATTCAATTTCCGGCTCGCAAGCGAGACCGGCTAAATCATCAGGACTAACGGGGGACTCAAAATCAGCAAAGGCCTGACGAATCAATAATGGCTTTTTCTGCCAATATTGAATTAAAAACTCCTGTTGGCTCAGTCCGGTATTAAAAAATTCTGTCATCAATCTGTTTAGCTGGCAGCTTCAACTTTGAACACCACATTATCCACACTGATAATTTTCACTTTTGTGCCAGCCGGACAATCTTCGCCTTCAATTTTCCATGTTGAATCATCTACCCGTACCTTACCCTGCCCATCTACAATCGATTCTTTCAAAGTAATCACCCTGCCAACATATTGCTCTCCACGCCGATTGAGTAAAGGTTCGTCGGTCGCAATTGGATTTTTATTATAATAATGCCGCCAGACCACAATGCTGATGACAGAGAGAATCGCAAACATAAATACCTGATATTCCCACTGCATTTCAGGTATCAAGAATAAAGCTAGTCCAGTTAAAAACGCTGCAATCGCCATCCACAACGCAAAAAATGTCGGGGCTAATATTTCAAAAATCACCAATACAATGGCGATGATCCACCAGTGCCAGAAATCTAAATCAAATGCCATTTCCATCGTTATGCTCCTTTATTAAAAGCATCTTTGGCAAGTTCAGCAATGCCTCCTAGTGAACCTATCACGCTGCTTGCCTCAAGAGGCATAAAGATCACTTTATGATTATCTGCTGATGCCATATCTTTCAATGCATCCACATATTTTTGTGCCACAAAATAATTGATCGCCTGTATATCCCCTTTAGCAATCGCTTCTGACACCATTGTTGTTGCTTTTGCCTCTGCTTCAGCAAGGCGTTCTCGCGCTTCAGCATCACGAAAGGCTGCTTCACGACGTCCTTCAGCATCTAACATTACTGCTTGCTTTGCACCTTCAGCCTTTAATATTTCAGCTTGTCTCAAGCCTTCTGCTTCGAGAATGTTGGCTCGCTTCTCACGCTCAGCTTTCATTTGACGGCCCATCGCTTCAACCAAATCTGCCGGAGGTGCAATATCCTTGATTTCTATTCGAGTCACTTTGACACCCCATGGGGTTGTGGCATCATCAACCACAGCTAGTAGACGTGCATTAATCTCATCACGCTTGGATAATAATTCATCCAGATCCATTGACCCCATCACGGTACGAATATTAGTCATGGTTAAATTCAAAATTGCGTTATGCAAATTATTGACTTCATAGGCTGCTTTCGCTGCATCAACCACTTGAAAAAATACCACGCCATCCACACGTACCATTGCATTATCTTTAGTGATAATTTCTTGCGACTGCACATCAAGTACCTGTTCCATCATATTAATCTTGGCTCCGATACTGTCCATCACGGGCACGATTAAGTTCAAGCCGGGCCGTAAGGTGCGGGTATAACGACCAAACCGTTCTACTGTAAATTCTCGTCCTTGCTGCACAGACTTGACGCCCATCAGTACAATGACAATGGCTAGGACCATAAAAAAGAGTACAAACGCTGAAAAACCTTCCATTACATTTCTCCTGTTTTCTGAACGTAATTTATTACGGCGATAATAACAGCAATAAAACCAAATCAACGATAAAACTTGGACATTTTGTCACTGAAGTCGGACAATACACCTACTATTTTATTTCCTACGATAGCTATGAAATCACAATTTATCATCACACTCTGTTTATTGTTATCCAGTATCAATGCGTTCGCTGAGCAGTGGTATCATGTTGAATTAATCGTATTCGAACAACTTGATACTGTCACAGACGAACAATGGCCTCAAATGGAGCGTGTCAGTAATACAGAAATCAGCACCGCCACTATGCTATCACCTAAGATGGCAACGCCCCTCATTCAGGCCGCTAAAAATGAAACCCTGTCTGAAGCAGCCTCTCATCTAAATCAGTCTACTCATTATCAAGTGCACTACCACAAAGCATGGCAACAGCCTATTATGCAAAAAGGCCAGGAAGAAGCTGTTAGCATTCACTCAGACAACGAAATTATTGAAGGCAATATTCGACTGTATAAAGCCACTTATCTACATGCAAAACTTGATTTATGGCTCAAGCAGAATATGATGCACGTTAGTAGCTGGTCAGATGCCTCACCAGATGGTATTGATATTAGTGAATTACCACGGAATCCGAACTTAAAAGAATCTCGTCGAATACGCAGCAAAAAAGTGCACTACTTTGACCACCCGAAAATGGGGGCATTATTAAAGTTAACCCCCATTGAAACACCGGTGGCAGTAGAAATTGACAAAGAACTACTGGAAACCTTCTCTTTACCAACGGAAGCTACGCCTACTGTGTCTGAATAAAATCAGCCAGTAATTGTCTGACTTGCTGCATACCGCCAGCTAGTGTGTGTTCTATCTGATCCATAGTTATCACACCATCACTGATACCTGCAGCCCAATTCACCATTAGTGCGCAGGTAGCATAAGCCATATTAAGTTCACGAGCCAAAGCTGCTTCCGGCATTCCTGTCATGCCCACCATGGCACAACCATCCTGTGCCATCCGTTTAATTTCTGCTGCAGTTTCCAAGCGTGGCCCTTGAGTTGCACCATAGGTCCCGCCATTCACTACAGCTAAGCCAGTATTTTTAGCCGCCTGTATAATTATTTGTCTAAGGTGTTCGTCGTAGGGATAACTAAAATCAATATGGTTTTCAACCGAAAAATCATCACTGTAAAAACTTTGCTCCCTGCCATAAGTGTAATCAATAATTTGATCTGGCACGGCTAATACACCTGGCGCGAGATCACTGCGAATTCCCCCGACAGCTGCAACAGCTACGATTTTTTCTACACCTTGTTCATACAAGGCCCAGATATTGGCTCGATAGTTAATTTTGTGCGGTGGGATACTGTGATATTGGCCATGTCTCGGTAAAAATATCACCGATTTCCCATGAAACTCTCCCACTATTAAATCATTAGAAGCGTTGCCAAAAGGCGTGCTCACAACTCGCTGTTCTCTTATCTCCAGTCCTTCCAGTGACAATAGTCCGGTACCACCAATAATTGCCAGCTTACTCATTAATTAGCTTCCTTAACAGCATAGATGCCCGGTGTATTACGCCAAAAACCCTTATAATCCATTCCAAATCCAAACACATATCGATCGGGTACTGTCAAACCAACAAATTCTGGTGGTGTGCCGACCTTATTATCATGCAACTTATCAATCAGCGTTACACAACTCACAGAATTTGCCCCAGCCTTTTCACAGTAATCTCTTAGAACCTGCAGCGTCACTCCCTCATCAAAAATATCTTCGATCAGTATCACCGTACGATCTGTCAGATCGGTCACTGGCTGATGAAGCCATGTCAACTCCCCCCCGATCGTTTTATCACCGTAACGACTGACATGAATATAATCTAATTCCAATGGGAAATGGAGTTTAGGTAACAAATGGCCTGCCGTAATGACTGACCCATTCATCACACATAACAACACAGGATTTAAAGTAGCGTACTTCTCATTTAATACTGAGGCCAGCTGATCAAGTGCATCATTGATTTCTGTCATTGAATACAACTGTTCTGCATTGTCAAAAATTTGCTGGATGTGTTTCATTTATTTCTCATAGCTCTGTTGGGATTAACCATTATAATGGCAAATTTTATTATTAAGGGGTATAAAAATGCGCCGTCTTTGGCCGCTTTTTTTATTTGTGATTATTTTTGCTGTGGCATTAATGGGGGAAAACAACCGATTCACCGCTATTAAATCACAACACACCACATCACAACGCATCATTTCACTTTCCCCCAGCATAACTGAAACAGTATCTGCTCTTGGCCTGAGGAAACAGCTTATTGCTGTAACCGATTATTGTGACTTTCCAGCCGATGTTCTCAGTCTGCCAAAAGTGGGAGGATTTATTAATCCTAATCTTGAAGCCATCGTCGCCCTTAAACCTGATTTAGTTATTTTACCGGAGAGTCAACAAAAAACCCTTGAACAACTCCACCAGCTACAAATTCCTACCCTCGCCGTTCGCAACACCACATTGTCTGAAATAAAAAATACCATCCACATGATTGGGCAATACACTCAACAATACACTCAGGCACAGCAATTATTAGCCAACATTGACCAGCAAATAAACAGCATACAAAATAAAACTGCCGGACTTTATCGTCCACGTGTACTGATCTCAATAGGACACAGTATTGGTAGTGAACACATTAAAACGACGTATATCGCCGGCCAGAATGATTTTTACAATGATTTGATTACCTTAGCCGGTGGCCGTAATGCCTATCAAGGTACACACCTTAAAGTCCCATCATTATCCACTGAAGGCATTATGCAGTTAAATCCACAGCTTATTTTTGATATTTTCCCTGAAGCAGATGATCATGATGCTGATCTTCATCAAGTACGGCAACGCTGGCAAAATATTGCTTATATTGATGCTGTCAAAAATAATCGTGTCCATATTATTGAACAAAATTATGCCACCATCCCCGGACCACGAATATTTCTTCTACTTGAGCATTTTGCCCGCTTGATTCATCCTGAACTGGATTGGGAATCCCCTTCAAAATGACTGCGCTACTACAAATTCACGATCTCACTGTACAAGTGGCTAACAAATCATTGCTATCAAATATTAACCTTGAACTTAATCAAGGTGATTATTTGTGTGTACTTGGCCCTAATGGTGCAGGTAAAAGTACCTTGTTAAAAACAGTAATGGGTATTATCAAACCAGCTACCGGTACCATCACAGTAAATCAACATTCACTTTCGCAATTAAACCAAAAACAATGGTCTTGTATGGTCAGTTATGTTCCACAAACCCATGGCCAAAAACTTAACTTTCTAGTGAAAGAGTTTATCCAGATGGGACGTTATCCCTATCACACAACTTTCTCAAACTGGTTACCAGAAGATCAGCAAGCATTAGAGCGCGCGATTGAAATCACCCAGACTGATATTTTTTTAGATCGTCATATGCAAACGCTAAGCGGCGGAGAGGCTCAACGGGTAATGATTGCCGCAGCATTGTGTCAGAAAACACCACTATTACTACTTGATGAGCCAACCAGTTTTCTTGACCCTCACCATCAAGTCGAAGTCCATCAACTTATTCAACAACTAAATCGACAACATGACATCAGTATTATAGAAGTCAGCCATGACTTGAATCATGCTAGCCAACATAGTAAACAGATCCTGGCTCTTAAATACGGTAAAACACTCTGGCATGGTCCATCATCAGACTTGCTACAGGAGTCGCATTTACGTGATTTGTATGATCAAGACTTTGTTTTCACCACCCATCCTCAAACTGGTGCGGTTATCGCCCTGCCGAGTGAACAACTATGAAAGCAGCGAACACCTTATTAATTATCTTCATAGTAACAATTATCATTGTGCTACTGAGTCCAAACTTAGGTTTAATAAACACCGCTAACCCTGAAATCCAGCATCATATTTTGACCCAACTCCGTATTCCAAGAGTCTTGTTTGCCTTTTTAGCTGGCTCAGGACTAGCAATCTGTGGCATGGTCTTTCAAGCAATGTTTCATAACCCACTAGCCACTCCTTTCACTTTAGGTGTTGCTAGTGGTGCCTCGCTCGGTGCAGCGTTCTATGTTTATCTAGGGTTCAGCTTCAGTTTTCTGGGAATTGATGGCACTACCTTTGCTGCTTTCACAGGTGCTTTGATTGCTATCAGTTTTGTCTATGGCATCAGCCGATTTCGTAGTGGGTTTTCACTTGAAACCTTGTTATTAACAGGGGTAGCAATCAGTTTCTTTTTTTCCAGCCTAATTTTATTTATTCAGTATCTCAGTAATGTGTCTGACTCATTTCGGATATTGCGTTGGCTAATGGGCGGCTTAAGCATTGTTGGCTACCGAGATATATTTCAGCTACTGCCCTTTGTCAGTGTCTGCATTGCCGTTATCTTGTGGTTAAGCCGTGAACTCAATTTACTGATGGCAGGAGATGATATAGCTCTTAGCCGTGGCGTTGCCGTTCAACCGATACGTTATCTGCTATTTTTTGTAACGTCATTATGTGTCGGTGCTATTGTGGCACTCTGCGGGCCCATTGGATTTATAGGCATGATGGTGCCTCATATCTGCCGTCTACTCATAGGAAGTGACCATCGCTGGCTCATACCTGCAACGATTTTATTTGGTGGTGGATTTCTTATCTTATGTGACACCATAGCAAGACTGATTATTGCCCCGGCAGAAATTCCGGTAGGCGTGATCACTACCTTACTCGGTGGGCCTTTTTTTCTGTGGTTATTAATCAAATTCAAAGCGTCTTGACCGACTATCGCTCAAAGTGTGAATATATCAACAAGACAGATTTTGTTGTTGATTCGTCCTTTAACCATTGAGTATTTTCTACGGTGAATAAATATAAAGTCTTTGTTTTACTAGTCACTTTAGGCTTATCTCGCATCTGTTTTCCCGCACAGATAGAACAGGAAGCATCCATTGCCCCATCAAATAAAGACGTTGAACGAACAGTACCCATACAGTTTTATGGCACTACATCCAGATATCTGTGGTTAGATAAACAACAACTGACCAATCAAGCATACGATGCCCTTGACTTTATATCCACAGCCTCCATCCATGGGCTGTTCCCCGATGATTATCATTACACAACCTTACGTCAGTTAACTCCCCCACAGGATGAAGATACCGCCCAAAGATTCGATGTTTTACTGACTGATGGTCTGCTTAGCCTAATTCATGATCTCGCTGTTGGTCGCTTTAATCCCATAGAGGCAGATCCACACTGGTTCATTCCTGCAAAAACGTTTGATGCAGCAGATTTTTTACAGCAGGCATTATTATCAAAACATCTGAAAACGGTTCTACAATCACTTATTCCCACTAGCGCTGACTATCATAAATTAACTGAGGCAGCGACACGTTATCAGAGTTATGTAGATCGTGGTGGTTGGAGAAAAATACCGTCGACTCAACTACTACATCCTGGCGATGTTCATCCACACATTCCAGCCATTCGAACACGACTGGCTTTCGAGGATAAGGATCTTGTGCTCACAGTTGATAATCATTCCACGCGTTACGACTCCTCACTGGTGCATGCTGTTCGCCGCTTCCAGAAGACACACAGCCTGAAAATAGATGGAATTATCGGTGAAGACACGTTACGTGAAATGAATGTCTCTGCCAGCACACGGTTAAAGCAGATTAAAATCAATCTGGAACGTCGACGCTGGCTACCTAGAACACTGGGGCAACGATATGTACTGATTAATCTGGCAAGCTACAAGCTTTTTGCAATAGACAATGACACTAAAAAGTTGGATATGCGCGTAATAATTGGTAGGGAAAAACGGCCTACTCCCAGCTTTGCCAGCGAACTCAATCATCTGGTTATTAATCCCTTCTGGAATGTGCCTAAAAAGTTGGCTCGCCTTGATTTATTACCTAAACAGCAAGCTAATCCTGACTATTTTCATCTACAGGCGATCCGTGTATTTTCCAAAAAAAATGGTCGGCGAATTGAGCATGATCCGTACTTGATCGATTGGCAATCAGTTAGCCGTCGTCACTTCCCTTACATTTTAAGACAAGATCCCGGCGAGCATAATGCCTTAGGCCGCTTCAAGTTTATGTTCCCAAACCAGTGGGATATTTACCTGCACGACACACCTGATAAACAACTGTTCAATGAAAGTAAACGTTCCCTAAGTTCAGGTTGTATTCGAGTTGAAGACCCTGAGGCACTGGCCAATTTCACTATGCCTGTAGATCGTAGCGGAAAAAGCATAGAGGAACTAATCAATAGCAAGCAAAATCTTGGGCGTAGACTAGCTGATCCATTATCAATTTATGCAGTCTATTTCACCGTTTGGCTGGACAATAATCAACTCTTATTTTCACCCGATATATACCAACGAGATCAACGTATGACTAAACTATTGTAATATTCACTATAATTCATTTATAATACATAAAGTTATATAAGTAACATGATGCTCAACATAACTTAAGGTATATAAATGGCGTTAAAATATGATCAAAAGCAAAATTTGACTTTAGATGTTCACACATCCAGACGTCGTTTTCTGCAAGTTGGTCTCGGCGCGACGGCGGGCCTTGTAATGCCCAATGCATTTGCTGATTTCTTAGCTCAACCTGAACGTAAATTAGCATTGCATAACCTACATACAGGGGAAAGCATTAAAACCACTTATTGGGCAGAAGGACAATATCAAATCAGTGAATTGCACGCCATTAATCGTGTATTACGAGATCATCGTACAGGTGATATCATCGATATCGATCCTACTTTGGTTGATTTATTAAATATACTTCACCACAAAATGAATGGTCGCAAGCCGTTCCATGTTATTTCAGGTTATCGCTCACCCAAAACCAATGAATCACTAAGAAAACAAACTTCTGGTGTGGCTAAAAAAAGCTTTCATATGCAGGGAAGAGCTATTGATATACGTTTACCTGGCCGTGAACTTACCGCATTACGTAAAGCAGCCATCAACCTGCAAGCTGGTGGTGTAGGGTTTTATCCCAAGTCTGACTTTATCCATATTGATACTGGTCGTGTTCGCCACTGGGGCTAGTTGACCGACTCACCATCAACTCAGTTCACTTTCATCGAATAACTTTCTAGCGAGCGCACTGAACTTTTCCATTTCTGTCACATATGTTTTTTTCAACGATTGATGTTGTTGATTGACTTCCTGATGTAAATCGACCATCTTCTGATGAAATTTTGTTTGTTGTTCTGGAGTCTTAAAATCAGGGCAACTTGGAAAACAGTGATTATTTATTTCACCGCACTCTAGACATTTCATCATATCCTCATGCTGTTCTATTAATGATATATGTTTAGACATTAATGTGGAGTGCTCAGGCAATGCACGGTCAAGCATGTATAGCAATGCTACTAAACGTTGAGTTACAGACTGCCAGTGCTCGATCTCTTTCATCCAGTTAGCATGTTCATCTTGCCAACGCTTACTTTCTTTCTTTAACACTTGTATGTTGATCATTGTGAACCCCACAAACGTAATGAAAAAATTTGAGTTAAACACATCCAGTAGTAACAGTTCATCGTGATTTTCCACTATTGAACGAAGCTGGCAACGACAAAGTAAATAAATCAAAGTAAAATTAATATTTTATACCATCTGTGTATTGAACATTCTAAGGAAACTCTGGTATGCCACAAATTGTTGTATGTGCTTTATATAAATTTGTCACCCTTGAAAATTTTCAGGAACTGAAAGCACCTTTACTCAATTTTATGCTCAAGCAACATGTTCGCGGTACGCTATTGCTAGCCCATGAAGGCATTAATGGGACTGTTGCAGGCACACGTGAAGCCATTGACTCTTTGTTAACGTATTTAAGAGCGGACAAGCGACTTAAAGAGATCAGTTACAAAGAATCATTCACTGATGATATGCCTTTTTTACGCACCCGCGTTAAACTAAAAAAAGAAATTGTGACCATGGGCGTTGATGATATCGACCCCAAGCAAGTAGTTGGCACTTACGTTAAACCAAAAGACTGGAACGCATTAATCAGTGATCCTGAGGTCCTGCTGGTTGATACCCGTAATGATTATGAAGTTAAGGTTGGTACATTTAAGAATGCGCTCAACCCAAATACGGAAAGTTTCAGAGAGTTTCCTGACTACGTCAAACAACAGCTTGATCCTGAAAAACACAAAAAAGTAGCCATGTTCTGTACCGGAGGCATTCGCTGTGAAAAGTCGACAGCCTACTTAAAAGAACAAGGATTCGATCAGGTCTATCATCTTGAGGGTGGCATCTTGAAATACCTTGAAGAAGTCCCCGTAGAAGAAACCTTGTGGCAAGGTGAATGTTTTGTATTTGATGAACGTGTAACCGTTAATCATCAGTTAGAGAAAGGTCAATATGATCAATGTAACGCCTGTCGATTACCAATAACAGATGAAGATAAACTCAGTGTTCACTATCAGCATGGTATTAGCTGTCCACATTGTTTTGATAAAACCACAGCCCAGCAAAAAGCCCGTTTTGCTGAACGTGAAAAACAAATTATGCTTGCTAAACAAAGAGGTGAAGCACATATAGGTGCTGATACTGCTGAAACCATTTTAGCGCATCGTGCAGAAAAGCAAACTATTCGTGAGCAGCAACGTCAAGCCTCACTCAAAAAGCGTCACAAATAAGTCCAACCATGCGATTTAATCACCACTGGTTAGTCGTTTTATTTTTCCTTTTCATATCATGGAATTTAGTTGCTGAAAGCAGGCAAACAGCCGCTATAGTCAGCGCTCACCCATTAGCCACTGAAGCTGGTTTTGAAATATTAAATCAGGGCGGCAATGCCTTTGATGCTGCTGTTGCAGTCAGTGCAGCTCTCGCTGTTGTTGAACCAGCCGGCTCAGGACTGGGAGGTGGTGGATTCTGGTTATTACACCGTGCCAGTGATGGCTATGAGATTATGATTGATGGTCGTGAAACAGCACCCAGCGCCGCCCATCGCGATATGTATCTCAACTCAAATGGTCAGGTAAACAAACATTTATCACTTGATGGACCACTAGCCGCTGCTATTCCAGGCTTACCGGCTGCACTAGATCATCTTAGCCTGCATTACGGCCAATTGCCTCTGAATAAAAGCATCGCACCAGCTATTCGTTATGCCAGTCATGGCTTCACGGTCAATCATCACTATCAAAAACTGGCAAGATTTCGACTGGATTCCTTGAGGAATAATCTACAGGCCAGAGCAATATTCCTTACTAATGGTGACGTTCCAGAGCTTGGTCGCAAAATTGTCCAGACTGATTTAGCCAATACTCTGACTCGATTTTCTCAACTAGGTCGATCAGGTTTCTATCAAGGTGAAATAGCTCAAAGACTTGTTGACGGCGTAACACAAGCAGGGGGGCTCTGGACGTTACAGGATCTGAAAAACTACCGGATAAAAGAACGTAAGCCAATTAAGGGAAGTTACCAAGGGTATACCATTACCTCAGCTTCACCACCTTCATCTGGAGGTATCGTTTTAATCTCAATCCTGAATCAACTGGAACACTTACCCTATACAAGAGCAGACAAAATCCAAGCCAGACATTTAATCGTCGAAGCCATGCGTCGAGCTTATTTCGATCGTAGTCGCTACTTAGGTGATGACGATTTTGTCACAATTCCTGTTAATAAATTAATATCGAAGCCATATGCCAGAACGCTGGCGAGTACAATTAATCTGCAACATGCCACTGTTAGCCATAACTTGACCGATCCTTTCTCTGGTAAAGGTGAAGACACCACTCATTTCTCAATCATTGATAAAGAAGGCAACCGAGTTGCAGCCACATTGAGTATTAATTACCCGTTTGGCTCAGCATTTGTTCCTGCCGGAACAGGTGTATTGCTCAACGATGAAATGGATGATTTCTCTGCCCAAGCAGGTTCAGCGAATGCATACGGACTAGTTGGAAATGCTGCCAATGCGATTGAAGCCAACAAACGACCCTTATCCAGTATGACACCAACGTTTATTGAAAACAAAGATCGGTTGATGATTATTGGTACGCCTGGAGGGAGTCGTATTATCACAATGGTGCTGCTTGGCATACTGGATTTTATAACAGGAGATGATGCACAAACCATCGTTTCCAATCCCCGATTTCACCATCAATATTTACCCGACCAGATCCAGACTGAAGCCATTGGATTCAGCAATAGTGACTTGGAAGAATTAAGACAACGCGGTCATAAAATCAACATACTGAATCGCCAATATGGCAATATGCAAATCATTATCCAAAACAAAAAAACACAGCAACTTACTGCTGCCAGTGACCCAAGAGGTGAAGGATTAAGCCTTGTCCAATAAAATCGGTTTAAAGCGAACGCTGTCTTTACCTCAATTGGTACTCTATGGTCTGGGCACAACCATTGGTGCTGGTATTTATGCTCTGGTAGGTGAACTCGCTGGCATAGCTGGCTATTTTTCCCCCATTTCGTTTTTAATTGCTTCACTCATTGCCACTGTTACTGCAATATCATTTGCCGAATTATCCAGTCGTTTCCCTCGTGCTGCAGGAACTGCTGTCTACGTTAAAGAAGGTTTTGGATCTAAAAACTACTCCACTCTAACCGGCATTTTAGTCTCCATTGCTGGACTGGTTTCGGCCGCCGCTTTAGTGAATGGTTTTGTCGGATATCTACAGCAATTTATCCAACTAGACACTTGGTTCATCATTACACTGATCACCCTGTTTCTTGGTGGGGTTGCAGCATGTGGTATCAATGTATCAGCCTCATTGGCCGGCCTGATAACCATCATCGAAGTGGGTGGGTTAATTTTTATTATAACCATAAGTCATGGAGCACTGGCTGAACTACCAACACGCTGGCCAGAAATCATTCCACCACTTTCTCTAAGCCATTGGGAAAACATTTTTATCGGATCAATCCTGGCTTTTTATGCCTTCATTGGTTTTGAAGATATGGTTGTGGTAGCTGAAGAAGTAAAAGATGTGAAACGCAACCTGCCACTCGCTATTATGCTGACCTTAGGCATTACGACTATTCTATACATGCTCATTATGGTCACTGCCGTACTGGCTCTTCCTCCTGCTGATTTAGCCAGTAGCAATGCCCCTCTAAGCTATTTATATCACTATTTCACTGGTGATAAAACAACCATTATCAGCATTATTGGTTTGTTGGCAATTATCAATGGCGCATTGATTCAAATGATCATGGCTTCACGGGTGATGTATGGATTAAGTTCACACGGTCAACTACCAGTGTGGTTGAGTTTTGTACACCCTCGAACACAAACCCCTTTATTTTCCACCTTGATCGCAACCATCACAGTCTTAATTCTGGCACTGATCGGCCATCTATCAATCTTAGCGGAAGTCTGTTCAGTCATCATGCTAATTATCTTCTCACTGGTTAATCTGGCATTGATACGTGTAAAAAGACGCGATCCGCATCCTGAAAACACCATTGTGTTTCCTACATGGATCCCGATGACAGGATTTGTGATCAGTGTGTCTTTTGTACTCATCACGTTAATAAACGTATTATTGAGTGGATAACAAACTATGCGGCCACTTAAGATGCACCTTGTTGATAGCCATTGTCACCTTGATTTTGAACAGTTTGATGAAGATCGCGAAGCCATTCTATCGCATTGTAAGCAGCTAGGTATCAGACAGATTATTGTGCCCGGTGTGACTGCCTGTAGCTGGTCTAATCTAATTTCCATTTGCCAGACATCAGATATGTTATATCCAGCATTAGGTTTACACCCATTATTTATGGACAAACATCAGCCTGAACATATTGTTCAACTGAAAAAACTTGCCAAAGACCATGCTGTTGCAATCGGTGAAATTGGTCTGGATTTTTATATTAAAGATCATGATAAAACTGCCCAGATTCACCTTTTATGTGAACAACTACACACTGCCATAACAATTGACTTGCCAGTCATATTGCATGTCAGAAAAGCCCATGATCAGGTGATTGATTTGTTAAAACAGTTTCCAGTTAAAGGTGGCATCGTCCATGCTTTTAATGGTAGCCTGCAACAGGCTCAATACTATATTAAAGCCGGTTTTTTTCTCGGTGTTGGTGGTGCAATTACCCATATACGTGCATCACGATTACGTCAGCTATTTAGCGAATTACCACTGTCATCGCTAGTTTTAGAAACGGATGCTCCTGATATGCCACTGGCAGGCATGAAAGCGCAACGCAATACACCGGAAAATATCCTAGCCATTTTGACGAGTCTTGCCGAAATTCGCACTGAAAGCAAACAAGAAATTGCGACTGCTACTACCAACAATTGCCGCCGTTTATTTCCTGCCTTAAAGTTAGAAAGATCTATCGAAATAAATCATGAATGACTCAAATTTACACAAATTCAAACACCTTCTGGAACAACAAAGAGATGAACTTTTGGTCTCACAACAAATGGCGCAAAGCTCGACTGAACCAGTACAGCTCGATCAAGCCAGTGTAGGTCGTGTCTCTAGAATGGATGCCCTGCAATCGCAATCCATGGCTGTTGAAACTACCCGGCTCCGACAACAACAACTTCGAAAAATCACGACTGCATTGGCTCTGATTGACTCAGGGGATTATGGTTTTTGTAGTGTGTGCGATAGTGAAATAGACCCTCGCCGACTCGACATCGATCCGGCTTCCTCCATGTGCGTGTCGTGCGCATCCAAACAGGAATAAATTAAAATGCCCATATTTCCAAGATTGGAACTGTCAGCAAATAATACAGTGACTGAATAGCTATTTATCTCATATGAGTATGTCAGAATTTTGAATATATATTTTAAATATTAGGAGCCGCAATGACTCACAATGAAATTGCCGCGATTTTACAAGCCGTTAATTCCATAATTCTCGGCAAAAAGCACACAGTTAAACTCGCGCTCACCTGTTTGCTGGCACGTGGGCACTTACTGATAGAAGACATGCCTGGCGTAGGAAAAACCACATTGGCACATACCCTGGCTACCACATTAGGATTGAGTTTCCAGCGTATTCAATTTACTAGTGATATGTTGCCTGCCGATATTTTGGGCGTATCCATTTTTGATAGTGAACTCAAACAATTCACTTTCCATAAAGGCCCTATATTTACTCAACTAATTCTCGCAGATGAAGTAAACCGTGCGACACCTCGTACCCAAAGCGCCCTGCTTGAGGCTATGGAAGAACGTCAAGTCAGTATTGAAGGTCAGACCTATTCATTGCCTGAACCTTTTTTTGTTATTGCCACTCAAAATCCATCCAGTCAAATTGGTACCTTTCCTTTACCTGAATCCCAACTGGATCGTTTTCTCATGCAAATTGAAATTGGCTACCCTGATACCGAAGCTGAACGAATTTTATTATCAGGTCATAACCGCAAACAAATGATTCAACAACTACAAGCCGTTATTTCCATCGACAAGTTTATTGAATTACAAACAGCAGCCGATAATACTCATGCTGCACCGGCATTGATCGATTATATTCAGCAAATATTGGCTCACAGTCGTGATTCCGGACATTTTCACTTTGGCTTATCACCTCGTGCAGGACTAGGATTATTAAGTGCCGCAAAAGCATGGGCAATGATTGATGGACGCGATCAAGTTTTGCCAGAGGATGTACAAGCTGTTCTTCCTAGTGTTGTTGGTCATCGTTTACAACCGAGGGATGAGCATATAAGTAGTGATCATGTTAAAGATATGATTGCTCAGGTAGCGATCCCATAAATCGTAGTCATGACACGCGCCCTTAGCCGAATTTACCAGAAATTTACTCATGTTCGTGGTCGGCGACTATTTATCATTCCTACGCGTTTTGGATTTGTGTATGCCGGATTTCTAATATTGATTCTGCTCGGTGCAATCAATTACAGCAATAGTATGGGGCATGTATTGAGTTTTTTACTGGGCAGTCTGGGTCTGGTGGCAATGCTACATACCTATCGAAATCTGGCTAAAATTGAATTTATACAAGCTTATGCAGATCCTGTATTTTGTGGCCAGTCTGTTAACTTCAATTTGGTATTCGCTAACTCTGTCAGTCAGCATTGTTACCAGATCGAAGTGGCAAGCAAACAAAATAAATCACCATCATGGAACCCTTTTAAAAGGATATCAGGCTATAAAGTTCATCAAGTAATCCCCAAACTAAATAGCGAACAGAACACCCATATAATTGTTGCTTTAGCAGGCAAACAGCGAGGAAAACAGCCATTAGGCCACATTAGAATTGCCAGTCAGTTTCCGCTAGGTTTGTACAATGTTTGGAGTTATTTCAACAATGATTACACGGCGATTATTTACCCAAAACCCAGTGGTCAATTAACACTGCCTGTTTCATCAGAACACGGTCAAAAATTCCATCATCATCAGCAAAAAGGCCTTGATGATTTTTCAGGATTTAACAACTACCGGACAGGCGACCCCATTCATACCATCGCATGGAAAGCGGTAGCACGTGACAAGGTATTACGCACTAAACAATTTACCAGCCTTCAGGGCGGTCAGCTGATGCTGTTATGGCAGGATGTGGCTCAACTCAAGGATACCGAAGCGCGATTATCTCAATTATGTCTATGGGTCATACAGGCTGAATCAGCTGGTATGAGCTATGGATTAACCTTACCCAATAGCACTATCAATTATGGTCATGGCGAACAACATCGTCACCGATGCTTAACTGCATTAGCCCTTTATGATTAATAAATCACCTTCTACCAACGCCCTGTTGTGGTTAATGCTAGGTCTTAGTCTGGGTGCCTCGCCTCATTTCAGTTATCAGCCGTTGTGGGTGATGCTCATATTCATGACCATGATTGGCTGGCGTTGCATGAACCTCTGGCGAAACTGGCCATTACCTTCCAAGCAGCATCGTAGTTTGACATGGTTACAGTTGGGGATTGCCGCCATCGCGACCCTGTTATTAGTTCGTAGTTATGGTAATTTTATTGGTCGTGATGCCGGTGTCGCCCTGCTGACAGTTATGTTAGGACTGAAAGTGATTGAAATTCGTTCGCATCGTGACTATTACCTAAGCTGTTTTTTAGGCTATTTTCTGGTAGTTACCAATTTCTTTTATTCACAAACGATTCCCACTGCCAGCTTAATGTTTGTTGTGGTAATCATTATGACAACATGCCTTATTAGCCTCAATTCACCCATTCAATCATTGGACAGTCGTTCAAGATTAAAATTGGCCAACCAGATGTTGTTGCAGGCAATTCCTTTAATGCTGGTGTTGTTTGTGTTTTTTCCTCGCATTGAAGGGCCATTATGGGGCTTGCCTCAGGATGCATATGGTGCCAAAACTGGCATTGATGACAGTATGACGCTCGGCAACATCAGTCAGCTTATCCTATCTGATGAAATCGCCTTTAGAGTTAAATTTGATGGTGATATTCCCAATCAATCAGTATTGTACTGGCGTGGTCCAGTTCTCTGGGAAACAGATGGTACTACCTGGACTGAACTTACCAGAAAAAAACAAAATTCAGCCACTCCAAATATAAGCAATACTCATTCAAGCTATCAATACAGCACTATGTTGGAACCGCATAACAACCACTGGCTTTTTGCCCTCGACTTTCCAACCACACTACCAATAACTCTTAAAACGCATTTAACTCAGGACGGTCAATTGCGCGCTGATGCACCTGTACGACAACGGGTTCAATATCAGCTCAATTCACACACTCAGTTTCAGTTTAATGTTGGCAGTGACGTCCACCTTGCTGATGCACTACAACTCCCCGCTGACAAACATCAAAGAACTAAACAGCTTGCCCAGCAATGGCGCAATCATACCCAACAACCAAGTGAACTGGTTCAGCTGGCATTAGACCATTTTAGTCAACAGAACTTTTTTTATACCTTGTCCCCCCCCCAGTTGGCAGGCGATAGTATTGATGGTTTTTTATTTGAAAGTCGTCGAGGATTTTGTGAACACTATGCCGCAAGTTTTACTGTGTTAATGCGTGCCGCTGGCGTGCCTGCACGTATCGTTACTGGTTATCTTGGTGGAGAAATAAATCCTGTTGATGGAGTTATGCTCATTCGCCAACGCGATGCCCATGCTTGGACAGAGATCTGGATTGAAGGTGATGGCTGGCTACGTGTTGATCCTACTGCTGCCGTATCAAAAGAGCGCATTGAACATGGTATCAATACCATTATGCCATTCAGCATGCGGTCACCAATGTTCATTTCTCACAGTCGCCAACTCTTTGATATTTGGCAGCAACTTAGTAATAATTGGGATGCTCTAAATACCGGCTGGGATCAGTGGATCCTGGCTTATGGCCCAAAACTTCAAAAAGAATTTTTATCTAAACTTGGCATGCCAGCACCGAACTGGCAATCGATGGTTATCTTGCTGACACTTTCAATCACCACCCTACTTTTAATTATCAGTCTGTTTTTATTTTATCAATACAAACGACACGATCCTATTGTGCAACTTTATCAACGCTTTTGTAACAAATTAGCTCGTCTTGGAATAGTTCGTGAGCCTAGTGAAGGCCCATTGGATTTTGCTATCAGAGCATGCAAGCAACTTCCAACTTATCAACATCAAATCATGTTAATAAGTCATCAATACACTCAATTACGATATAGTCTTGAGCCATCTGTATCACTAGTAGAATACAGGCGTGAAATAAGACAATTCAACCCCAAACAAGAATAAGTTAAAATAGCATTTAGATACTCGCTATTGGTAAAAATACATCTTATGACCACATCAAATCCATTATTTGAACGTACCCATATTTTGATTGGGGATGAAGGTATCGAACGCCTGAAAGCCGCTCATGTATTTCTAGCTGGCATGGGTGGCGTGGGTTCATTTACTGCTGAAGCGTTAGCCCGAATGGGTGTAGGCCAAATGACTTTAGTTGATCATGATGTCGTTTCAGGCTCAAATATGAACCGCCAGCTTGTTGCCCTGAATTCCACTGTCGGCGTTTCAAAAGCTGATGTTATGACCAACCGAATCAAAGATATTAATCCTGATTGCCAGGTCAACATCATCAAAGAATTCCTCACTCCAGATTCCATTCCTGAGATTCTCAATCAAGAATTTACCGCTGTTATTGATGCCATTGACAGCATGAGCAGTAAAACCGCATTAATCGAAACCGCATGGCGTAATAATATGGCAACCTTTGCCAGTATGGGTGCCGGTGGCAAACTCGATCCGACTCTAGTTCGCACTGGCGATATGATGGACACATCAATGTGTAAACTTGCCAAACAACTGCGAGGCCACCTGCGCCGCCGTGGTGTAGGTCGTGGTATCCAGACTGTCTATTCAATTGAAGCACCACTGCCTCCTTTGCCGCCCGAATCTGTCGGTCGTGGTAGACCACGTGCCGTTAATGGCACCGTGAGTTATATGCCATCAATCTTTGGTTTAACACTAGCAGGCATGGTTATTAATCACATTATCGGTGATGCACGACGTGTCTGATCCCACTAATGTTTTAAACTGCGTTCAGCAACGACAACTGGAACTAGCTTCATTGCTCAAACCCTACGGTATTGAAATTGAACATGTTGCTGATGATAACGCCATTCCCGGCAGTTTCTTCGGTGAACGGGAAGCAGGCTTAATCGGCAATAAACTTTTATTACGCTACGACACACCTGTCCATTCCGCTCTGCATGAGGCATGTCACTATATTTGCATGGATCAACAACGTCGAGCCAAACTTGATACTAATGCCGAAGGTGACTTTGATGAAGAAAATGGCGTCTGTTATTTACAAATTTTACTGGCCGATCATTTATCCAATATCGGTAAAGATCGAATGATGATCGACATGGATCGCTGGGGTTACACTTTCCGACTCGGCAGTGCAAAAGCCTGGTTTGAACAAGATGCTGGCGATGCCTGCAACTGGCTGCAACAATATGGCATTATCAATGACTCCCAACAACCGACTTGGCAGTTACGCCAGTAAAACGCATACTCAATAATAACGACGACATCCTTTCAGGAGTTTTAAATGAGCCAAACTATTGATTCGCCGGTTACAGAGATACTCAATCAACTCGCTATTCCATTCGACATCATTGAAATCCCACTGTCTGAAGATAAAAAACCGATTCGTAATCTGGAAGAGCTACTGACATCAGAAGGCCTCGATCCATCATCGGTCGTACGTAGTCTGTTATTCAAAACCGGTTCTGATAATTTTGTTTTGCTTGCCGTCGCCGGGGGAGGACGTGCCGACTGGAGCGTATTACGTAAACATCTGAATGAACGAAAGTTACGCATGGCTGAATTTGATGAAGTTGAACAAGCCAGCGGCTATGTCATCGGTGCTGTACCACCGATTGCACTACCAGAAAATCTGCGTGTGCTGGTTGATGAAAGCCTTTTTGATTATGACAATGTTGTGATTGGCAGTGGCGTACTAGGTTATGCACTTGGCCTGAGAAGCAGTGATCTCAAAAAAGCGTTTACTGGCGCTGATTATGGTCAGTTTTTGAAAGAATAATTTCTTAAACTGCTTTATTTCATAATCACAACCATCTTATATCTAATGAAAGATATGTAAGGATCAGACCGGCTATTGAATGATGAAAACATCACCACTCCAACTCTATGACCGACTGGTTCTTGGTAAACCTGTTCTGACTCTATTAATGGTTGCATTAGTGACCGCTATTTTTAGCTGGTTCATTCCAAACTTCAAACTTGATATCTCCGCTGACTCTCTGGTATTGGAAAATGATCAGGATCTGCACTATTACCGTTCAATTAATGCACGCTATGGCGCCGATGACTATCTGATCGTCACCTATACGCCCAAAGAGGGTTTATTTGACACTGCAACACTGGATGATCTGCAAAAATTACGTGACAGCCTGACTGATATCGAACGGGTAGAATCTGTCATTAGCATTCTGGATGTACCGCTGATCAGTAGTCCACCGATGGAGCTGTCAGAAATACAGCAACATATCCGCACTCTCAGGGAAGCTGATACCGATTTCGATCTGGCTCAGCAAGAGCTACGTGAGAGTCCACTTTATAGCAATCGTCTGGTGGGCGATCAAGGCCGCACCACTGCTATGCAGGTAAATTTCAAACGCGATAAAACCTACATTCATCTACGAGACCAACGTGATGCCTTGCGTGAAAAACAACTTGAAACTGAGCTAACAACCGCAGAACTCAAACAGTTGGAACAACTAACCCTTGAATTTAAGCACTATAGTTCTGAGTTCATGGCACAGGAAGAAGCAGATATTGCCCATATACGGAGCATTCTGGACCAGCATCAAGATAATGCCGAACTCCACTTGGGTGGCCTGCCGATGATCGTAGCCGATATGATGGATTATGTTCGTCATGATTTGCGGGTATTTGGCCTTGGTGTGATTGCAATTCTAGCCCTGTTACTGACCTTGGCTTTTGGTCAACCACGCTGGGTTATTCTGCCACTGCTCACCGCCTCTGTTGCCAGTATTATTACCATTGGATTCCTTGGCATGGTTGAATGGCGAATCACCGTGGTGTCATCCAACTTTCTAGCTCTACTGCTGATTTTTGCATTCTCTCTGACCATTCATCTTATCGTTCGTTATCGAGAGCTTCATATGCTGCATCCTGATGCTGAACAGCGATTTCTGGTTCGCGAGACTGTGCGAAGTAAAGTGACACCCTGTCTCTATACTGTCATCACTACTATGGTAGCTTTTGGATCACTGGTCGTCAGTGATATCCGTCCGGTTATCGATTTTGGCTGGATCATGGTGATCGGGCTAGTCGTTGCTTTTATGCTCACCTTCACCTTATTCCCCGCGGTGCTGATGTTAATGCAGCCGGGTAAGCAGCGTAAACAACGTGATATCACCGGCAAAATAACCGGCTTTTTTGCCAACCTTATTGCACGTTATGGTTCGCTGATACTTGGGGTGACGGTAGGGTTTATGATTCTTAGCGCCATAGGTATTTCCCGACTGACCGTAGACAACCGTTTCATTGATTATTTCAAGGAATCCACCGAAATATTTCAGGGCATGTACCTCATTGACCAAAAACTGGGCGGAACCATTCCACTTGATGTGGTGATTGATGCACCGGCCGTCTTTCTTGCTGAAGAAGAATTTGAGGACATGGAATATGACGAGGATTTTGAACTTGAAGGTGAAGCCGGAATCACAGCCACCAGCTACTGGCTTAATAGCTATAAACTGCACAATATTAAGGCCATACATGATTATCTAGATGGTCTCGACGAAAGCGGAAAGGTACTCTCACTCTATACGACTCTGGACGTACTCAAGCAACTCAACAACGGCAAAACGATGGATGATTTCTTTCTATCTATTCTTTACAAACGCCTTCCTGATGAAATAAAACAAAGCATGATGACGCCCTATCTTTCTGAAGATGGTAATCAACTGCGTTTTGCAGTGCGTGTGTATGAGTCAGATGTTGCTCTCCACCGTCAGGCATTACTGGATAAAATTCAAACCGATCTGATAGCGAAGTTTGGGTTGGAAAATAATCAGATACACCTATCAGGCATGATGGTACTGTTTAACAACATGCTACAGAGCCTATACCGTTCCCAGATTTTGACCTTGGGCGCGGTATTTTTTGCTATTTTGGTTATGTTTGCCCTGCTGTTTCGTTCCATAAAACTGGCTCTGGTTGCCATCGTTCCAAATGTGGTTGCCGGCGCACTGGTTCTGGGCCTGATGGGTGGCCTAAGTATTCCGCTGGATATCATGACCATTACTATTGCCGCTATTAGCGTGGGAATCGCAGTGGATGACACTATTCATTACATGCATCGCTTCCGACATGAACTAGTAAAAGATTGGGATTATCGTTCAGCAGTGCAGCGTTCTCACAGCAGTATCGGCAGAGCAATGTATTACACCACCATCACTATCACCATCGGCTTTTCCATCCTGACTTTGTCCAACTTTGTGCCGACAATCTATTTTGGCGTGCTCACTGCTTTTGCAATGGTAACAGCACTGGCAGCTGATCTGACCGTGCTGCCCATCCTGATCGAAAAGCTTAAACCCTATGGCAGCAAACCCGCTTAGCTGACGACCAATTCTAATGACTCGATTATTTATAAAGCTGATTGAGCTAAACTATAAATTGTCGATATAGTTAGTTCACACAAGCAAAGAGCATCCAAAACAGATATGGATTCAAACACCCCACAAAATTATCTTGGTTTGATACAAAATCACGCCGGACTACTGTCCATCGCTTTTCTGGCGGTATTTACCGGCAATCTAGGTCAGAGCTTTTTTATCGGACTGTTTCAATCCCCGATCAGTGACCAACTGAATTTAACGGCTGGTGAATTCGGCAGCCTTTATTCGGCAATTACGATTAGTGGTGGCTTCCTGGTTATGCATTTCGGGCCAAAAATTGACTGGATTTCACCTAAACGCTATGCCTTTATGGTCATGGCTGCATTAACAGTCGGCTTATTATTACTCACTGTGTCACCATGGTGGGCGATCGGTATTTTGGGACTTGGTTTACTGCGTCTTTGTGGTCAGGGATTAATGACCCACCTTGGTAGCACTCTGGCAGGACGTGAATTTACTCTCAACCGTGGGCGAGCACTCGGCATTGTCGCACTCGCTATGCCAACGGGTGAAATTATCCTACCTCCACTGACTGCATTATTACTTATCTGGCTTGGCTGGCAGCAAGTTTGGTGGTGCATACTGATCTTGTTAATTGTACTCTGGGCCTGCCTGTTTATCTTTGTTGATTGGCCTGATGCTCCTCAAATAAAAAAAGATGCTAAAGGTAACCGTATTAAAGGTCCCAACCCAATGCGGGAATTGCGTTTCTGGTTACTGATGCCGATGTTATTAGTGCTACCAAGCACACTGACCGGCATTTTTGTGTATCAGGCTCAAATGACCGAGCATCTTGGTGCCACCACCACCACCTATGCTCTTGCTCTCACCACCATGGGGTTGATTCGTTTTCCCGTTGCATTACTCGGTGGTCGCTGGATAGATGAACTAGGAGTTACTCGATTGGCACGATTATATTTATTGCCTTTTGCACTGGCATTATCAGGTGCTGCGTTAATTGGAGGTAGCATTGGTATCTGGGTGCTGATGATTGGTGCCGGTCTTTCCATGAGCATGTCATCTGCTGTCGCCGACAGTCTGTTGGTTAAACTTTGGGGCAAAGAACATCTGGGCCGGGTTCGTTCGCTCAGATCGGCCTTTCTAGTCTTTTCCACTGGTATTGCTCCTGCCCTGCTCGGCTTTTTACTCGACTCCAACGTGCAATTTCAAAGTATCCTGCTTGGCATGTTAGTTTTTTTGAGCATTGCACTAGTGCTGGCACAATCCCCTATTAGACACGCGCATCAGCTGCCTTAACTCACACTGATGCCAATCTCGTAGTTAATATAGAGCCAACTTGGGACAATAATGCCTGATCCTGACTTAATCGCCGTATGTCAGACCACAACTATTCACACCAAATAAAATCAATGCTAATATTAATTGAAAATTATTGCTGATTAATATGACTGAAAACAGGCACTCTCATCGGATTAATTTTAACTGTCTAGTTGAATTAGAGGCTAGCGACTGCCAACAAGTATGTGAGCTCTTTGACATATCAATACAAGGCGCCCTCATCGGTGCCTGTTCTGGCGCAACACCTAAGGCAGGCACACCCTGTAGACTTATAATCAGCCTTGATGAATCCCGTGAAATACAAATCATCATGGTCGGCACTATCGCCCACAAGATAGAAAATCGTGTCGGCATCCATTGTCAGTCTATTGACAGTGACAGCATGATTCATCTTCGTAAACTGATTGAATACAATCTTGGGGATGTTGATCTGATAAATCGTGATTTCGATGCATTAACCCATGAACATTACTAGTTAATACTGTCATTAACCACTGTTCATTCCTCACTTCGCTATTAATTGCCCGAACCAGCTTCGTGGTTTTGAGTAACCCGTTCTCACATAATCAAGAGCATGTTCATTCTGCAATGTCCACTCCATCCTATAGTGAGAAGACAACCGGCCACACATCAATAATCTATCGCCATATTGGAGTGATATATTTTCGTCAGGCAAAGGCGAAACTACGCCATTACGTAATAATAATAAAGGGATGGCAAAGATGCGTTTTTCACGTTGCTGTGAGTCAACGAGCAAGTGAGCCAGAGTGACCTTATCACCTTCTAAAATCGCATTATTGACAGCATGAGCACGTTCGTCGTTGATATCCAGTTCCCAGATCTCAGGCACCTGATCTTTGACCACTGAACGGACACGGTTAACCATACTGGCTGCCCACTCATGGCTTTGTTTGGCTGCCAATCCTAGAAATGCATAAAGCAACGGTGTCGCAAGCAATACTCGAATTTTATTGGCGATGATTATGCTTGGATGCATCACCAGATCGGCATTAATTGCTTCAAATAATTGTTCATTGTCAGCTAGGTTGTTGCGTGCAACAACAAATAAATCAGGGTTCAACATCTTCGCAGTCATGATAATAGAAAGATTATTGGCGTCATTATCGGTGCCAGCAACCAGACCAACCGCATCCCGTACACCTGCCTGCTCAAGTGTCACTGCCTCGGTGCCACGACCTGACACCCACTCATTTTCAGGAATATCTGAATCAGGAAGCCCTGTTTTTTCAGGTGCGGCTTCAATAATAATTGGGCTGATGCCGTAATTACGAAGTTGTTGGCAAATCGTTTTCCCAAAACGTCCATAGCCACAGATAATCCAGTTGCCTTTTTTAGGGGGATAAATCGGATCGCTCAATGGTTGATGACGCATTCCGACCAGCCATTGATTGAGTAAATACAAATCTGGAGATTCTATTGCTGTCGCCAAATGTTCGGCAAAGTTATCAAATGGATCAATAATATAATCCGTGCCAAAAGAAGCCATATTGTCTTCAACATCGTGGGAATCCGCCCGACAAATAACTTTTATGCCTGAATTTAATAGCTTGGAGGTTAAGGCGATTTGCAGATTAACTTCGTTGACGTTAGTGACGGCAATCACACCCTGACACAATGGATGTTCCAGACCGGCCTCTATCAGATGCACTGGCCTGCCAGCATCGCCATGCAAGCCTGGCACATACTGTCGTAGGTTTTCAAGATGCAGCATTTGCACCTTCTCCGACACTATATCAATCACAACTACATTTTGGTTCCGCTCTGTCAGCATGCTAACCAGGGCGCTTCCTGTTTCACCGTAACCGCAAACAATATAAAAAGGCTCTCTCAGATGTTTGATACGGTTGGCAAAGCGTCTTTCAGTAATTGCTTGCTGAAATGATTTATTTTGGAAAAGGCTTAACAGGGTACCAATTGCATAAAGCCAGACGATAACCGTGGCATAAATTGACACCAGAACCCACATACGCTGGGCCTCATTAAAGGCATGGGGAATTTCACCAAAGCCGATAGTTGTCGCCATATAGCTGACAAAATAAAAGGCATGGAAAAAATCCATATGCCACACATTGCCATCTGGATCCTGTCCGGGAATCAGTACTAATCCCAACACGGCAATCGAGTAGGTAATCACCAGTGTCAGCAATGGCTGACGCATGCGTCGGAAAAAGATGTAGATAATGTTATTCATGGTGCTGGAACGACCCTTATCAGCGTCGTAGCATCACTGTTTCAATTACCAGTAACACCACCGATATAACATTGGCCAACATGGCTCCACCAGATAACGAAACAATGCTTGCCATCACTACCGGCGTCAGACCTGTTCCAGAAATGTGTACAGCAAATGTCCATACCAATGCCGCTGCAAACAATTGTAATACCGCTACCAGACTGGTTGCCAGCAAGACTGCACCCATCTGGGTTCTATCACCAAACTTGAGAATCGTCGCAATAACATTCACCACAACCACAGCAAATAATTCATAGACATGATGGTGATCCGGATCATTAATATCACCAACAAAAAAACCAAAATTTAGCGTCAATGCCAATACGATAAAAAAGCCGAATATTACCTTTTCAGGGTTCATGATGTTTCCTCGCCAGCCGTTTCTTAACCATCAGTTATGCTACCAAACAAAGAATTATTTATTTCCATAACTGTTCGCAAACTGATTGTCTCAATAAAATGAGTATAAATAAAAGATAAAAGTGATAAAAATTGAATTAGAGCGGATTTGTTGCACTAGGGATAGGATCAGAAAAAATTGTTGATGTCGTTATTGCAGTTGATCCAGAGCTTTCTACCGACGAGTCACATAACATCGCTTCCACTATTGAATTACTTATCGAACAGAAGTTTGATATCTCAGACAGTTCAATTCATGTTGAGCCTTTTAATAAATTGTCCTAACAATATCGTCAGCTAGAAATGGAATTAATTAATTTCTGATGTCGTCGGTGTAACTGTAACTGCAGCGTATTTTACTAAATCATTGACAATTACGTTTGACCAATACAGGATTGCTATTAGATTATTGATATTCATAGCATAAATTAGCGAAAATAAAGTTGGGGCATTGAAAAATAATAAAGGTCTATTATGGTTAAACGCACAGAACAAACTTTGCTTGAGCAGATGCAGATCAGTGATGTCGAGATCTTACGACGAATGGAGTTGCTAGGCCTTAATCAACAGTCGTTAGATTTACTGGCTAGTCATAAACTCATTATTGCAGATGAAATAGATGAAATTGTTGAAATTTTTTACCAAAAACAAACAGAAATAGATGAAATTTCATTATTGATTGGTGATGCTGATACGCTCAGACGCCTTCGTAGTGCACAGCGTAAATATGTGATAGATCTCTTTGCTGGTCATTATGATAGCGAATACGTTAATAACCGACTACGTATTGGCATGGTGCATAAACGAATCGGTGTTGAACCCAAACTCTACCTATCGGCAGTAAGAACACTTAAAGAAGTTTTAACCACAACTTTAGAAGCTTCGCTCGACAATAAAGAAAACTTACTCGAGACTTTAATGGCACTTGATAAACTTCTTTATTTTGATATCACTCTGGTATTTGATACTTATATTGATAGTCTGGTTGGCGAGATTGAAACCGCTAAAAGAAGAACGGAAATATATGCACAAAGTCTGGAACTAAAAGTTGCGGAAAGAACCCAGCAGTTAGAAGAACAGGCAAAACTAGATCCCTTAACAAACTTATACAATCCCAGAGCCATGCAAGAATTTCTTAGAAGAGAGATTTCCATCGCAAATAGGCGTCAAACTACATTGTCTCTCGTGTATTTTGATGTTGATAAGTTCAAGTCAATTAATGATGTTGAAGGGCATATTAAGGGTGACGAAGTTCTCAAGTCCATTGGGATGTATATGCTTCAAAATATCAGGGAAAGTGATATGGCATGCCGATATGGCGGTGACGAATTTTGCATTATTCTCCCCGACTGTGGCACTGAAGAGGCTAAAACTGTCTGCGAAAAAATAATAATGGCGTTTAGCAAAAAATATCCAGACTACACCCTCAGCATGGGGATAGCGCAAACAGATAATGATGGAAAAATTAATCAAGAAACTCTTATCAAACTAGCTGATGAAAAGATGTATCTGGCCAAAAAAGAACCCGGCTTTCAAATACGAAGCTGAACAAAAATATTAGGATCCAGAAAAATACGATTTTGCTTCCTGACAATCGTGTTCAATCTGCCTTATTAATGCTGCCAAGTCAGAAAATTTTTGCTCATCTCGTAATTTACGCAAAAAGTGAACCTGCACATGCTCACCATATATTTCACGTTTAAAATCAAACAAATGAACTTCTAACAAGGCTTTTTCACCACTGATGGTTGGGCGGGTTCCTATATTAGCCACGCCTTGAACTGGTTCACCTTCAATACCAAATAGTTGCACAGCATACACTCCGGCTAATGGCACATTACGCCGGTGAAGATGAATATTCGCAGTCGGAAATCCCATAGTCCTGCCACGTTTATCACCATGTGCCACTTTGCCACTAATTCGATAAGAACGACCCAGCAGTTTCTCCGCCAACATAAGATTGCCAGCATTCAATGCTTGACGAATTCGGGTACTGCTTACGCGTATTTGATCGACTGCAAAAGTGTGCATATTGACGACTTGAAATCCAAATTCCTTACCTGCCAGTTGAAGCATTGCAAAATCACCTTGACGATCTTTGCCAAATCTAAAATCATCGCCCACAACTAAATATTTAACATTTAAACCATCCACTATCAGTCGTTGGATAAAGTCTTGAGCGGTCATTTGCGCTAATTTCTGGTTAAATTTCAATACACAGAGTTGTTGAATCGAATAACTACGTAGCATTTCAATTTTTTCGCGGAAACGACTCAGGCGAGCGGGTGCTTTATCAGGGTTAAAAAATTCAAAGGGCTGTGGTTCGAAGGTAATGACGACCGCAGGTAGACCTAGTGTGTCGCCTTTCATCGCCAATTGACTTAATACGGCCTGATGGCCTAAATGCACACCATCAAAGTTGCCGATGGTGGCAACACAGCCTGGAGGAGATGAAGGTAAATTATGAAAATCTCGAATTATTCGCTGCATGGGAATGTGTGTAATCAACGCATAAAAAAACAGTAACAGACTAACGGCTTGAGACAAAACAATCCAGCAGGCAAGAAGTCTTTGTTTAACTTATAATACGCATTGATTGATTTTTGTTTAGAGGCCGACAGCGTGGCAAAGCGAAAAAAACTGGATTATGAAGCAGCAGTAACTGAGCTGGAATCATTAGTCGAACGCCTTGAACAAGGCGATATCAGCCTTGAGGAATCCCTGAAACTGTATGAAAGCGGTGTATTACTGACGCGTGACTGCCAGGAAGCTTTGCAATCGGCAGAACAAAAAGTACAGATGTTATTACAACAATCCGGCCAATCCACATTGGTAGATTTTGACCCTGATAATTCTGAATCGTGACTGACAGTTTTATTCTCGCTGACTGGATGCGGCAACGCCAGACGCGTATTGAACATGTACTTTCTGAGCGATTACCTGATAATAACAATAATACAGGGCATTTTTCGGCACAACTTGTTGAAGCGATGCGCTACTCAACACTTGCTGGTGGCAAACGCTTACGAGCATTGTTAGTTTACGCCACTGGTGAAGCATTGGGTGTTGACTTAGCATTGTTGGATGCACCAGCCAGTGCAGTAGAAATGATTCACGCTTATTCACTGGTTCATGACGATATGCCCATTATGGATAATGATGATTTACGTCGTGGTCGCCCAACCTGCCATAAAAAATTTGGTGATGCGACAGCTTTACTAGTGGGTGATGCACTCCAGACATTAGCATTTGAAACTTTGTGCGATGATGTTCTTTCACCTGTTCAGCAAAGCCAGATGGTAAAAACTCTTGCCCATCATTCAGGTGTGTTCGGCATGGCAGGTGGTCAGGCTATCGATCTGGAATCAGTTGGCAAAACACTTGATTTAGAAGCATTACAAGCCATGCACGAACTTAAGACCGGGGCATTAATTCGTGCCAGTATACGTTTGGGAGCCATGGCCTCTACAAGTGTAGATGAAACGACTCTGGCTAAACTCGATAACTATGCCTTTTGTATTGGTCTGGCTTTTCAGGTTCAGGATGATGTGCTGGATGTTATCACCGACACCAGTATATTGGGAAAAACACAAGGCGCAGATATCGCCTTAAATAAACCCACTTACCCTGCTTTATTAGGTTTGGATGCCGCTCAACAAAAGGCCAGTGATCTGATTGACCGAGCTCTAAATGAACTGGCTGAGTTACCCTACACTACTCAAGCACTGGCTGCATTAGCCCAATTTGTTGTACAACGGTCTCACTAAAGTATGAGTACACATATGGATAGCATACTCGCTCACATTAACAGTCCCGATGATTTGCGTCAGCTGGATAGGAAACAACTGCCGGAATTGGCAAAAGAAATCAGAGCCTTAATTGTTGATAGTGTACAACAAACGGGTGGTCACATTTCATCTAACCTCGGTGTTGTTGAGCTGACATTGGCATTGCATTATGTCTTTAACACGCCTGACGATCGTTTTGTCTGGGATGTCGGGCACCAAAGTTATACCCACAAAATCATCACTGGTAGACGCGATCAAATGCATACCATGCGCCAACAAAAAGGTTTATCCGGTTTTCCTAAGCGTAGCGAAAGTCTTTATGATGCCTTTGGTGTTGGACATTCAAGTACATCAATCAGTGCTGCTTTAGGGATGGCTGTGGCCGCACAGGCCAAAGGGGACTCTCGTCGTGCAGTTGCCATTATTGGTGATGGCGCCTTAACAGCAGGCCAAGCTTATGAAGCGCTGGCTCATGCCGGTGATTTGAGTGCAAATCTATTAGTGATACTTAACGATAATGAAATGTCGATCTCTAAAAATGTCGGTGGCATGTCTAATTATCTTGCCAGACTACTGTCTGGTAAATTCTATGCTTCTGCTCGTGAGGGAAGTAAAAAGGTTCTAGAAAAAATCCCCCCAGCCTGGGAACTTGCTCGTCGTGCTGAAGAACATGTCAAAGGCATGGTCATCCCTGGCACATTATTCGAAGAAATGGGATTTAATTACATTGGCCCGATTGATGGCCATGATCTTGATACGTTAATCGCAACCTTGGGCAATTTGCGTGAACGCAAAGGCCCGCAATTTCTTCATATCGTCACCAAAAAAGGCAAAGGCTATGAGCCGGCGGAACAACAGCCAGGTAAATACCATGGTGTCAGCCCAGCCAACAGTAAAGCATCCGGCCCAAGTTACACTCAAGTATTTGGGCAGTGGCTTTGTGATATGGCACGTGAGTCAGAAGATTTAATTGGTATCACACCGGCGATGTGCGATGGATCCGGCTTAAATGATTTTGCCGACCAATACCCGGATCGTTATTTTGATGTCGGCATCGCTGAACAACATGCAGTGACATTGGCTGCGGGTATTGCCTGTGAAGGCAAAAAGCCCGTGGTGGCAATTTATTCGACCTTTTTACAGCGCGCTTATGATCAGTTGATACATGATGTGGCCTTACAAAACCTACCGGTTTTATTTGCCATTGATCGTGGTGGGTTGGTTGGTGCTGATGGTGCAACTCATGCAGGTAGTTTTGATTTAAGTTACCTTCGTTGTATACCTAATATGGTAGTGATGGCACCTTCCGATGAAAATGAATGCCGTCAGATGCTGACGACTGGTTACAGATACAATGGTCCAAGTGCAGTTAGATATCCCCGAGGTACAGGCACGGGAGCATTAATTGAGCCCGCATTAAGCACACTTGAAATTGGCAAGGCTGAGATTAAACGTCAGGGTGAAAAAATTGCCATTTTTGCCTTTGGCACACTACTTAAAGCTGCATTAGAAGCAGCCGAAACATTGAATGCTACCGTAGTAAATATGCGTTTTGTTAAACCGTTGGATCATAGTGTGATCGAAAAAATGGCCAATGACCATGACCTGATAATCACCATTGAAGAGAATACCCATCTGGGTGGTGCTGGCAGCGGAGTAGCAGAATGGTTACTTTCCATTGGAAATACTACCCCTATCGAAATCATGGGGCTACCTGACAAATTCATCGACCATGGTGATCATCAACAGCTATTGGCTGACTGTGGTCTAGATGTAAAAGGCATTATTAATTCCGCCAACAAACATTTTCCGGCATAATATTTCGTTATCCATATCAATTCCCTACTATAATAGTCAACTATGAGCGCCACATATACCCTAAAAATTCTGGCTGATTTTGCTTCAGCCCATACCCTACGTGATTATCCGGGGGATTGTAGTCGTATGCATGGACACAACTGGAAGCTGGAAGTTGAAGTCACTGCAACCGCATTGAATGAACATGCCATGGGGATGGATTTCAAAACGATCAAAACGGCAACTCGTGAATTAGCCAAAACACTTGATCATCGTTATCTGAATGATATTCCACCATTCGATACCATCAATCCGACGGCTGAAAACATCGCCCACTATTTTTACCAGAACCTGAGTAATACACTCAATACCGACACGGCAAAAATCTCGGGTGTTACCCTCTGGGAAACTGACCGCGCCTGTGTACGCTATAGCGAGGATTAATAAAAAAGAATGACTACGACTACAAAAACAGACTGCTGTGACCAGATCGAAGATGTACAAAACATTGCCGACAAGCGTCATATTGCGATTGATAAGGTAGGTATCAAAGATATTCAACATCCTATTAAAATCAGTGATCGAACCACAGGTGAGCAACATACCATTGCTAATTTTAATATGTATGTAAACCTGCCTCATCAATTCAAAGGCACCCACATGTCGCGATTTGTTGAGATTTTGAATCAACATGAACGTGAAATTACCGTTAAGTCATTCCGTGTGATGCTAGGAGAAATGACCGAGCGTCTGCAGGCTGAGTCAGGCTATATTGAAATGGACTTCCCATATTTTGTTAATAAGGAAGCGCCAATCAGCAAAGTAAAAAGCCTGATGAACTATCAGGTTAGCTTTATTGGTGAAATCAACGGTAAAGAAGCTGATGTCATGGTAAAAGTAGTGGTACCCGTTACCAGTCTTTGCCCTTGTTCAAAAAATATTTCCGATTATGGTGCCCATAATCAACGCTCACATGTCACAGTAACTGTACGTGCAGATAGTTTTATTTGGATCGAAGATTTGATTGATCTAGTTGAACAGGAAGCCTCATGTGAAATTTTTGGCCTGCTAAAACGTCCAGATGAAAAATATGTCACTGAACGCGCCTATGATAATCCCAAGTTTGTTGAAGATATCGTGCGTGATATTGCAGCACGTCTAAATGACGATGAGCGTATCAATGCCTATACGGTTGAATCAGAAAACTTTGAGTCAATACATAATCACTCTGCTTATGCATTGATTACTAATGGTTTTAATAAGCCCTAGCATTCCTCTTTAAAAAAGCCCGAATAAACCATTTCGGGTTTTTTTTAATATTGGATAACTAATATTTCTGCTTCAATTCCATACGTTCACCGGTATGCTGAATCTCCAGCTGACCTAAAAAGCTCATACCCAATAAAGCGCGGGTTGGTTCTGGCCCATCAATCACTATCGCTGCAACATTATAAAGTTTGATATCCCCTACTTGAACCTGATCCAGATTCACCTGATAAGCCTGCTCTATACCAGATGCGGTTTTCACCCCCACTATCGGTCCTTTCAGGTAATCAAGACTCAAATTTGTTGCTGTTTTAGCATTCAAAGCAATCGCTGAAGCGCCAGTATCCACCAAAAAATCAACGGTAAAACCATTAACACTGCCTGTGGTTAAATACATACCATTAACTGGCCATAAACTGACCGTTGGTTGCGCAGGTGCCGGAATATAATTCGTGCTTATATGCTTGCCTAATTGATAAGTCTTTTTTACCCCGTCAATTTCTAATACTGCAGCTTGACTGGTTGCCGAAACTAGAGTGACACCTTCAGGACTGGTATTGCCGACCTTTAACAAGTGCTGTTGCTTATTGATCTGGATCACAGCTTGATCATTAAATAGACCAACGATGACGACATCCAACTCATCAGACAGTACGGCTGACGCGTTTAGCAGTATAATGAGCCCCGCTATCCATGCTTTGTTCATGGTCACCCCCTATTTGAAAGTATAGACAGAATAACAGCGAATCATTATGAATACATCCTCATTCCCATCCGTCACTGGCGTTATCCTGGCAGGCGGTCAAGCTCGTCGTATGGGTGGCGAAGATAAAGGTTTGCTGGATTATAAGAAACAACCTCTCATTCGCCATGTCATTACTGCATTATCACCACAGGTCGATCAATTGGTCATTAATGCTAATCGTAATATTGACAAATATCAACGCCTTGGCTATTCCGTTATCAGTGACACTCTTGAAAATTTTTGTGGTCCTTTAGCCGGTATGCTCAGTGCGATGCAAGCGGTTGATACTGACTATATTCTTACTGTGCCTTGTGACTCACCAGGAATTTCCAAACAACTACGCCAACGAATGATGGAAGCACTACTCCATAACAATGCAGAGATTGCTGTGGCACACGATGGCAATCGTCTGCAACCGGTATTCTGTTTGTTACCCTGCCATCTCAAAGATGAGCTTGAAACTCACCTTAAACAAGGTGGTAGAAAAATTGATTTATGGTTGGAACAGCATAAACTGGCTGTTGTTGATTTTTCTGATCAACCCGACACTTTCCTCAATTTTAATCACCCTGAAGATATCAAAAGTCATCAGGAAAGACTGCAGTCACCTGTCCCGCTGATTGGCTTTGCCGCCTTTAGTGGCACTGGCAAAACAACACTGTTACGTCAACTGATTCCTGCATTAAATACAAAGGGTATTCAGTTGGCAGTGATTAAGCACGCACACCATAAATTTGATATTGATATTCCTGGTAAAGATAGCTATGAAATTCGCAAAGCAGGTGCCCAACAAACACTGGTTGCATCAAGCCGATTAATGGCATTGATGGAAGTACAACCAGCCGAATTAGAAGATCCACATCTGGCTGATTTAATTCCGAGATTAGACACCCGTAAACTGGATCTTATTCTGGTTGAAGGTTTTAAGCATGAAACATTACCTAAGATTGAATTGCATCGCTCCAGCATAGGTAAGCCTTTGCTCTATCCAGATGATGACAATATTATTGCGATTGCAACTGATGAGCCATTAACAATAAGCAAACCTATTGATCAGCTTGATCTTAATAATGTTGAACAAATGGCAGATTACATCCAACTTTTTATCGCTAATTGGGCAATGAAATAATGACTGAATTTACCCCGCAACCAAGTTGTGCTGATGCGCAGGAATCACATAGTCTCAGTGTCAGTGATGCAAAACAACGCATCTCAAATCTTGTTTCCACATTAACAGCATGGGAAAAACTCAATTTGAGAGATAGCTTAGGTCGGATTCTGCACAAGCCTATCATTTCTCCTATTAATGTCCCTCCCCACAACAATTCAGCCATGGATGGCTATGCTATTCAGAGTGCTGATATCACACCTGACAGTTTTACTGTTCAACAGGTTGGAATCGCCTTCGCTGGACAGCCATTTAATGGCAACATCCAGCGCGGTGAATGTATTCGTATTATGACCGGTGCCATGATGCCAACCGATTGTGACACAGTCATCATGCAGGAACAGGTAGAAACGAATGGCAATACCATCACTATTCACGGCAAACACCAACACGGACAAAATGTACGATCCGCGGGTGAAGACCTCAAGACAGGTGAAACTATTCTGTCTGAAGGTCACAAAATCACAGCGGCTGATCTGGGATTAATTGCGTCATTAGGAATCGGAGAAATCACTGTTAAAAGACGATTGCGTGTCGCCTTTTTTTCAACCGGTGATGAACTACGATCTATCGGTGAAGCACTGGAAGAGGGCCAAATCTACGATAGCAATCGTTACACCCTTTATGGCATGTTAAAACGTCTGAACGTAAACATGCTGGATATGGGGGTTGTGCCCGATCAAAAACAGACCTTGAAAGAAGCACTGCAACAAGCTGCTGAACAGGCTGATGTTGTGATTACCTCTGGCGGTGTCTCAGTCGGTGAAGCCGATTATGTTAAAGAAATATTAGCAGAACTCGGTCATGTCGATTTTTGGAAAATTGCCATGAAACCTGGCCGTCCACTGGCCTTTGGTAAAATTAATGACGCTCTGTTCTTTGGGCTTCCCGGTAATCCTGTGTCCGTTATGGTGACTTTTTACCAGTTTGTCAGTGCTGCTCTGCAACAACTTGCTGGTGAGCCTGTACAACCTAAACTGGTTATGCAGGTTCCGTGTGTCAGCACCATTAAAAAACGCGCTGGTCGATTTGAATTTCAACGTGGCATTTTATTTGAAGATGAGCAGGGTGACTTAAAAGTGAAAACCACTGGCGAGCAAGGCTCGGGCATTTTACGTTCTATGAGTGAAGCCAATTGTTTTATACTGCTGGATGAAAACTGTGAAGGCATCTCACCTAATTCCACTGTTACTGTACAACCCTTTGCAGGTCTTATTTAGATGTCTGAAAGCCATACCAAACAAAACTATGAGTTTAATAAATTAAGAAAGCGGCTTCGACGTCATGTCGGTCAAGCCATTGCTGACTATAATATGATTCAGGACGGCGACAAGGTGATGGTGTGTTTGTCAGGCGGTAAGGACAGCTACACCTTGCTTGATATTCTGCTTAATCTGCAAAAACATGCCCCCATAGATTTTGAACTGATTGCCGTAAACCTTGATCAAAAACAGCCCGGCTTCCCAGAACACATCCTGCCCGACTATTTAAGTTCAATTGGCGTACCTTTTCATATTATCGAAAAAGATACCTACAGCATTGTCAAAGAAGTGGTGCCTGAAGGCAAAACAACGTGCGGTATTTGTTCACGTCTGCGTCGCGGTTCATTGTATGGTTATGCCAGACAAAATGGCATTACTAAAATTGCCTTAGGCCACCACCGTGATGACATCATAGAAACGGCCTTTCTCAATATGTTTTATGGCAGCAAACTTAAAGCTATGCCGCCTAAATTATTGAGTGATGACAAAACCAATATATTGATTCGTCCATTATCCTATTGTCGCGAATCAGATATCGAACGTTACGCTGAGCATCAGCAATTCCCTATCATTCCTTGTAACCTATGCGGCTCACAAGAAAATATGCAACGGCAAATCATCAAAGACATGCTGCAAAATTGGGAAAAACAGCAACCTGGCCGTTTGGAAAATATTTTCCGTAGTTTACAAAATATTTCACCGTCACAACTGGCAGATAATGACCTGTTTAACTTTAAAGATCTGGAATTACAGCGCCAGACACCAACTGGTGATGAAGACACCAACCATGATGATCTTCAATTTCCAGCTTTAGCTCGACAATAGTTGCTTTTACAATAGGGACATCCGATGAAACAGCCAACATTAAACCCCAAACCGATCAGACAATTTGCTTTATTCGAGTTGGGGTTCAGACCCTTTTTCTTGCTCGGAAGCCTATTCTCAATCATTGCTACCGCAATATGGATGGCAAATTTTTCTTTTGGCTGGTCATTGCCAGTTAGCACTGTAACTCCCATCGCATGGCATGGTCATGAAATGATATTTGGTTACAGTGTTGCGATTATTGCTGGCTTTTTATTAACAGCCGTTAAAAACTGGACTGGTGTACAGACAATCAATGGAATTCCATTAGTATTATTGTCATTATCATGGCTGCTGGCCCGAGTTCTACCCTTGTTTAATTCACCCTTATTATATGAATGGGCAGCATTATTCGATATTGTATTTTTATCAGCTTTGACTCTTGCAGTATTTCACCCTATTGCCAAGGTTAAGCAATGGCGACAGTTATTTATCGTATCTGTTCTAGCTCTACTGCTCACTAGCAATGTGTTGTTTTACCTTGGTGTGTTTCATATTTTCGATCTCGGCATTTCCTGGGGTTTATTTTCTGGAGTTTATCTGGTGTTGGCACTAATTTTTACTCTAGCAAGACGAGTAATGCCCTTTTTTATTGAGCGCGGTATTGGGTATCAGGTTCAACTCAAAAATTGGTCATTTATTGATTCAAGCAGCCTGTTGTTTTTAACTGCATTATGGCTGGTTGATGTGTTTCTCAAGCAGCCACTATTAACAGCGCTTTTATCAGCCATACTCGCAGTATTACACGGTGTCAGATTATGGGGGTGGCACACTAAAGGTATCTGGCAAAAACCGTTATTGTGGGTACTCTTCCTTGGCTATGGCTTTTTTGTACTCGGCTTTTTGCTAAAAGCATTCAATTATTTTTCTTTATACCCAACATTTCTGCCTCTCCACGCCTTTACCTATGGCGGCATTGGCATGCTGACTATAGGTATGGTGTCACGTGTCAGTCTTGGACACACAGGTAGAAATATAGGTCAACCACCCCAAATACTGACATGGGTGTTTTTAAGCTTATTCGTAGGTGCGCTCATTCGTGTAGTGACACCTATTTTTTCACCGAGCTTATACATGTACTGGATAGGTATATCTCAGTCATTATGGATCATTGCATTTTCATTCTTTTTATATCGCTATTTTTTGATATTTATTCAGCCTAGAGAAGATGGACAGCAAGGCTAATGATTGAAGTAAGTACTTCGGTTTTCGAATAATAGTTCAACAAGTTATTCACCAGTTAGCGTAGCTACTACACAAGTGTCGCAACTATCATCTCTAAGTCATTGATACCATTAAAATCAATTGTATGCCACTGATTTTAAACGAGTTTTCTGACTGGTTGTTTTTTGACCAATTTGAATGACTGGTTTACAGAATAATGACTTAGCTGTTTATAAAGATAGTTAACCACAGAGTTATCCACAGAAAATGTGAGTAACTCTGTAAGTCATTGAAAGGCCAAAATGGTGCATAAAATTCTTATGATTTGACTGGAATAAAATTTTCAGCAAACTCCAAGGCATTGCCATCCGGATCACGGCAAAAAAATGCAGGACGACCTGACTTACTTCTAGATAAAGTGATGCCTGCATTTTCAAGTCTCTGTGCCAGTGCTTCCAAATCGTCAACCACTAAAGCAACATGCTTATCCTTGCCACCATGTTTTGGTCGACCTTCGGCCGAATCGGGGTTAGGTAATTGCATTAAATGTAATTGTTGGCCACTGTCACCCAAATCAAGCCAGGCACCATCAAAGGGGAAATCAGGGCGGCCTGTATTAAGTGGAATCTGCAATACGCCGCAATAAAACTCAAGAGATTGCTTAACATCTGCCACTAAGAAGCTAGCATGGGCAATTGATTTAATCATGGATATATCCTCGTAACAAACTGTTTATATATTTCTTTATTGTTCATTTTTCATTTCAGTATGCGCTACCCCATAGGCAGCTAATAAAATCAAACTGCCGCCTAACCATTCCTGTAATGACATCACTTCATCGGTCAGTAGCCAGGCGGCGATAGCCGCCACTACCAGTTCAAACAACATAATGACAGCTGATCGGTAAACCGGCATGCTGGCAACGCCATACAAAACAGCAATTGTCATCGCTACAATACCTAACCAGCCTAATAACCAGGCCCCAGCCCATACAGAGATAGAAACATCAGGAAGCGTAGACTGTTGCCACAAAAGAACCAATAGTGAGATGATAACAACTCCCCACCAGACTACGCCGGTTTTGAGTCCCATTGGGACTGAAGCCAATTTTCTGGTTTGAACATTATTCACTGAGAACGCGACACTAGCCGTTAACGCTAACCAGTCAGCCAGTCCATGGGGCCATGGCCAACCCATATTTACATTCCATAACATGATCATAGAACCTGACATCGCAATAACTAACATAACCATTGCAGGAACCGTTAATCGCTCATTTAGCCACCAGCGACCGAGCAGTACCGTCCATAATGGTGATAAATAGAACAGTAACATCACTCGCATGACTTCGCCTTTGGTCAGCGCCTCTAGAAAAGCGATATTAGCTATACCAGCTGCTGTGGCCAACAATAATAAATCCCCTGCGTGTTTAGTTAGCAAGTGAGCATGCCGCCATAATAGAGTGACAGCAAAAAGTCCTGCAGCGAAATACATCACCAATGAACTCCAGACAGCTGACATGCCCGCATTTTCAAGCACACGAATGGGATACCAGATCAGTCCCCACATCGTGGAAGAAAACAACAGACAGGCAATAGCCAAACGGTTTTTAACATGATGCAATATATTCATAGCAGAACCTTATACCACGAGTTGGGGATAACTCGTTATAATAGTCGGCTTTATTTAATCATTACTTCATTATGAATCCTGATCTGGCCAAACTGCATCCTTATCCGTTTGAAAAACTTGCCCAACTCAAGGCAGGATGTATGCCACCTGAAAATCTGACTCATATCGCTTTATCGATTGGCGAGCCAAAGCATCCTACTCCAGGTTTCATTACCGAAGCCGTGATTGAACACTTACATGGGTTATCGATCTACCCAACTACGGCTGGCACAATCGCACTTAGACAGACTATCGCTAGCTGGTTAGATAATCGTTTTCATCTGGCCGGAAATATTGATGCCAGCACCCAAGTGTTACCTGTTAATGGCACTCGTGAAGCCCTGTTTTCTTTTGCTCAGGCAGTGATTGACCGAGAGAGCAAGCCATTGGTTGTGATGCCTAACCCCTTCTATCAAATCTATGAGGGTGCCACCATTTTAGCGGGTGCTGAACCATATTTTTTAAACTGCAATCCCGAAAACAATTTTATTCCTGACTTTAACAGTGTGAGTGCTGATATATGGGATCGCTGTCAATTACTCTATTTATGTAGCCCAGGAAATCCCACTGGTGCAGTTGTTGACCTAGCCACTTTAACTAGCTTGATCGAGCTGGCTCATCGACATGATTTTATTATCGCATCAGACGAATGTTATTCAGAAATTTACTTTGATGAAAACCAGCCACCAATTGGATTATTAGAAGCGGCAGTTAAAGCCGGCTACCATGACTTTAGCCATTGTGTGGTATTCCATAGTCTGTCTAAACGATCGAATGCGCCGGGTCTACGTTCTGGTTTTGTAGCTGGTGATGCTAAGGTATTAAAAGACTTCCTGCGATACCGAACTTACCACGGCTGTGCGATGCCTCCAGCCACTCAATCAGCATCTATTGTTGCCTGGCAAGATGAAGATCATGTTACTTATAATCGTGAGCTGTATCGTGAGAAATTTGATGCCGTTTTGGAAATCCTGTCTCCAATAATGAATGTCAGTTTGCCACAGGCTGCCTTTTATCTGTGGGCAGAAACACCGATTACGGATACTGACTTTGCTCGTCGTCTGTTTGACGAACACAATGTCACTGTTTTACCAGGTAGCTTTTTAGCACGTGATACCGACAATGGTAATCCTGGCCAGAACCGGATCCGAATGGCTTTGGTAGCCCCTCTTTCGGAATGCATTGATGCTGCACACCGTATTCGACAACTAATTGAAAACCTTTAATGGAGAAGTTTTAAAATGAGTGAAATTCAACAAATTATTGAAGATGCTTTTGAGCGTCGCGCCGACATTACCCCTGCTAATGCTGATGCGAATGTTCGTAATGCTGTTAATGAAGCACTCGCCATGCTTGATAATGGCTCTGCCCGCGTTGCTGAAAAACAAAATGGTGACTGGGTTGTAAATCAATGGCTAAAAAAAGCGGTATTACTGTCTTTCCGTTTGAACGATAATAAAATCATGGCGGGTGGCGAAACCAACTATTACGACAAAGTTGATCCTAAATTTGCCAGCTTCAACGAAGCTGATTTTGATAAAGCCGGAGTACGTGTTGTTCCGCCAGCGATGGCTCGTCGAGGCTCATATGTTGCACCAGGTGTAGTCTTGATGCCTTCATACGTCAATATTGGTGCTTACGTTGATTCGGGTACCATGGTTGATACCTGGGCTACCGTTGGTTCATGTGCTCAAATTGGTAAAAATGTTCACCTTTCTGGTGGTGTAGGTATCGGTGGTGTATTGGAACCTTTGCAAGCAGGTCCAACGATCATTGAAGATAACTGTTTTATCGGTGCCCGTTCTGAAGTAGTTGAAGGCGTCATCGTCGAAGAAGGTTCTGTTATTTCAATGGGTGTATACATCGGTCAAAGTACCAAGATTTTCAACCGCATGACCGGTGAAATTTCTTATGGTCGTATTCCAGCTGGTTCGGTTGTGGTGTCAGGTAACTTACCGTCTAAATGTGGTACTTATAGCCTGTATTGTGCTGTGATTGTTAAACAAGTTGATGCTAAAACTTTAGGTAAAGTGGGTATCAACGAATTATTACGCGATATCTAATCTGTAATGATTTTATACGGTATTAAAAACTGCGATACTGTAAAAAAAGCACGCCGTTGGCTTAATGCTAACGGCGTCGATTTTCAGTTTCATGATTTTCGTACCGATGGTTTAGATCAATCCACCATTGAGTCATGGTTACAATTTGTGTCATGGGAAGTGTTACTTAATAAACGTGGCACCACCTGGCGCAAGCTTGAAGATCCTCGTAAAGAACAGCTCGACCAGACCACCGTAATTGATTTAATGCTTGAAAATCCAACACTGATCAAACGACCTGTGTTAACTGATAACTCCAATTGTCTGGTTGGATTTAAAGAAGCCGATTATGCTTCTCATTTTGGAAAATAAGCTATGTCTGCCACGCTTGATTTAACAAAAAATTTAATTAGCTGCGCTAGTGTGACACCGGATGACCAAGGCTGTCAGGTATTATTAGCCGATCGTCTTGCCGCCATTGGCTTCACCACTGAGCATTTACGATTTGGTGATACTGATAACTTATGGGCGCGCCGTGGTACTGATGGGCCTGTATTCGTTTTTGCTGGTCATACCGATGTTGTGCCAACTGGCCCAGCTGAAAAATGGTCATCTGATCCATTCAAACCAGAAATTCGTGATGGTCTACTCTATGGTCGTGGCACTGCCGATATGAAAGGCAGTATTGCTGCCATGGTAACGGCTTGTGAACGCTTTATAATTGATCATCCTAATCATCAGGGTTCCATTGCATTTTTAATCACCAGTGATGAAGAAGGCCCAGCGACAGGTGGAACAGTCAAAGTGATTGAAACCCTTGAAGCCAGAAATGAAAAAATCGACTGGTGTCTAGTCGGCGAACCGACCAGTACGGATAAAGTTGGCGATGTTGTTAAGAATGGCCGCCGAGGTTCATTAAATGGACGCTTAACCATTAAGGGTAAACAAGGTCATATTGCCTATCCCCAACTGGCAGAGAATCCGATTCACCTGCTCGCACCTGCACTCCATGAACTGTGTGCAATAGAGTGGGATCAGGGTAATGAGGACTTCCCACCCACAAGTTTTCAGATCTCAAATCTAAATTCTGGTACTGGCGTCACTAATGTAATTCCGGGGACTGCCGATCTTGTGTTCAACTTTCGTTATTCAACCGAAGTTACTCATGAACAGTTGCAACTAGGTGTACAAACCATTTTAGATAATCATGGTTTAAATTATGATCTGACATGGGAGTTATCCGGTAAACCGTTCCGCACCGCTAGCGGTGCGTTGGTGGATGCTGTTAAAACAGCAATCAAAACTACGACAGGCTATGCAACTGAACTCTCTACTTCCGGCGGTACGTCAGATGGGCGTTTTATTGCACCCACTGGTGCTCAAGTCATAGAACTTGGTCCCCTAAATGCCACTATCCATCAAATTGATGAATGTGTCTCTGTGGCCGATCTTGACACTTTGTCTGCAATCTACGAGACTCTTTTGACAAACTTACTAGTCGAGTAACTATTTCCTCGTGTCTGTCATCAAACAACAACGTCACTGGCTTTACCTGCTAACAGCATTACTGCTGTTTATGCAGTCGTTCGCCTTATGGCATGATGTGACTCATCCATTCCATATTGCCGATACGCCTTGTCAGCAGTTTGAGGTAATCAGCCACACTCCCTCGGTTGAGCCTTCATTATCAATCTTACCCATCTTTATCTCGCAATTTAGTGCTGTTGAACCCACTACTTCTGTTGCGTATTTACCCAAACGGCTACGTGATAGTCATGGCATTCGCGCACCTCCTTTTATTTCATAGCATTTACCCCACTTTAATCTTTACATTTTATTTGCCAGATAGATCCTTGCGTTATTTACGTAAAATGGATGCGATCAGCAACACATGCTATGAGAAAAAATATGTTTATCAAAAAAACAACAATGGCGCTTTTTGGAAAGGCTCTACCCATATTTCTGTCATTCACTTCAATCGCAATAGCTGATAATCAAATTCCAGCAATTGAAATTCCTAGTTTGATCGTCACGGCTGACCCACTTGGAGCACGCAGCCCTGATGAGCTTATTATTCCCGTTACCGTATTAACCGGGGAAGAGTTAGATCAACGTCGTGCTGGAACACTGGGTGAAACTCTGGATGGCTTGCCTGGCGTATCCAACTCAGATTTTGGTCCAGGTGTTGGTCGACCCGTAGTAAGGGGACTTCAAGGATCACGAGTTCAGATTCTGGATGATGGTCTCAAAACTGCAGATGTATCAGGTGAAGGTGGCGATCACACTATCGCCATTGACTCAATGCGCGCTGAGCAAATTGAAGTCATCCGTGGCCCAGCGACCCTGCTTTACGGCAGTGGCGCAGCGGGCGGTGTAATCAATGTCAAAAGCAATCGCTTCAATCCTGACTTTGGTGATTCATTCCGTTTCAATACACAGATGGGATATGGCTATAACGGCAATGAACGTCTGGGTAATGTACAACTGGAACTGCCGTTAAGTGACAACTTTGTTCTGCGAAGTGACTATGGTCTCAGACGTAGTCGCGACTTTAATATCGATGGTTTTCAGCAACAGGGACAAACATCCGGTGACAAAGACCGTTTGCAAAACAGTGATGCCAACAACGATAGTTTCTCGCTTACTGGCCTATTCACCGCAGACTGGGGACATGCTGGCCTATCTTATAGTCGGTGGCGTAGTGATTATGGTATTCCAGAAGTATTTTTGGCCGAAGGTGAAGAAGAACAAGAGCGCATTCTTGCAGACTATGAACGCGTAGATTTGCGTGCTGAAATTGACCAGCCACTACCGGGCTTCCGTACGGCACGCTTGAAACTATCAAACACCAATTTTGGTCAACAAGAAAAAGGCTTTGTTTACCATGCCGGTGTTTTAGAAGAAAGTGTGGTTGAGACCGAGTTTATAAACGATGAACGAGAAGCCCGACTCGATCTTGTACACAACCCAATAGGTTTGTGGCAAGGTGTGATTGGTCTCCAAGTCAATGAGCGTGAGTTTGATGCCAAGGGTTCGGGTCACTCTGAACATGCACACAGTGCCAGCGGTTTTTATGTTAGAGCCAATGATACTCGTTCTCTAGGGTTGTTTGTCCTTGAAGAACGTTTAACCGATTTCGGCAGATTGGAGTTTGCTGCACGCGTTGACCATATACATTCCGCTCCGGAAACACTTAATGAACAACGTCATATTGTTCTACCTGATGCAACTGAACTTGAACAGGAGGCGAAACTCGGTAGTCGTAGTTATACACCTGTCAGTCTATCTGCCGGATCGATCATTGATTTGAATGAACAACACCACCTTCGTTTGGCGGTGACACGTTCACAACGGGCACCTTCTTCAGAGCAATTATATGCTTTTGGCCGTCATGCCGCCTCCGGGACAGTTGAAGTTGGCGATACAAAATTGGATAAGGAAACCTATACCAATCTAGAAATCGGCTTCGACAGACATTCAGGTGCTTTTCGCTTTGATAGCTCGCTGTTTTACAACCATGTGACTGACTTCATCTATTTGACACCACAAAATGATGGCAGTGGTAATGCCATAGAAATTGAAGGCGATACGCTTGTATTGAATCAACAGAGCGATGCGCGCTTTTATGGTGCAGAATTCACAGCAGCTGCCGATCTGATTCATGGCGCGCTCCCACTAAGCATCCGTCTGTCTGGTGATTATGTTCGTGCTAAATTACAAGACGGCGATAACTTGCCACGAATCAGCCCTGCTCGTTTAGGTATGGGATTTGATTCAAGTTATCAGGACTGGACTTTCAGCGTTGACTTTCAGCATGTTTTCAAACAAACCAAAATAGCTGAAGTTGAAACTGATACCAGTGGTTTCAACAAATTATCATTTAATGCCAACTGGCAACCAGCCATATTGAAAGGCGGTGAAATTTTTATTCAGGGCCGCAACTTGCTTAATGAAGACGGCAGACGTCATCAAAGCTTTCTTAAAGATGAAGCTCCCATCATTGGCAGAACTATCATGACAGGTTTCCGCTTCAATCTAGGTAGCTAACCATCATGCATCTATACAGTACCCGATAATACTTTCGGGTACTGTGTATTAATGCCAAATACAATCACTATTAAATACTGCTGATTGCAAAGGGATGAACTTCATTGTGATGGATAATGTGTTGTTAAAAATATAACAATGATCAATTAACTTTATCGTCTTACACCATCTACTAGAAATTTATACGCATTTCTAATTATTTTTTCTATATATTGCCAACGGCCCTGTTGCCTGCTGTGTGGGCATAATTTCCATGGTAGTAACATTCATATGTTCTGGAGTACTCACTAGCCAAAATACGGTGTTAGCAATATCTTGTGCCGTTAATGCGACTGTGTCTTGATAGACTCCATCGGCACGTTGTTCATCATCCTTAAAGCGGACCATCGAAAATTCTGTCTCAGCATTGCCTGGTTCAATATTAGTCACACGAATACCTGAGCCCAATAGGTCAGCGCGTATTGCCAACGAAAACTGGCGAACAAATGCTTTGCTTGCACAATATACATTGCCACCAGGATAAGGCCAATTGCCTGCGATTGAGCCTATATTGATGATATAACCTTTGCCTTGTTGTTTCATCATCGGCAATACCGTGCGAGTACAGTACATCAAACCCTTGATATTGGTATCTACCATTTTATCCCAGTCATCAAGACTAGTTTGATAGGCCGGTTCAAGTCCCAAAGCCAAACCGGCATTATTGACCAGAACATCAATATCAGCAAAAACTTCGGGTAATGATTGGAATGCGTTCTCTACAGCTTGACGATCAGTGATATCAAAACAACAGCAGTGCACATTTTCAGCACCACCTAATTCTTGTTGTAACTTATCCAATCTCTGCTGACGTCGTCCAGTCAGTATCAATCGCCAACCATTATCAGCAAACAGGCGGGCACACGCTTCACCAAAACCCGATGTGGCACCTGTAATCATGATTGTTTTCATAATGGTGATGACCTTTTGCCTTTAAGCACCCTCAGAAAATACGATAGTTCGTCGTCCAGCAATAATAATGCGATGTTCAATATGCGCTTTAACCGCACGGGCCAATACCAGTCGTTCAATATCCTTACCGATCATGACCAAGTCTTCTGGGCTGTTACCATGCATCACACGTTCAACATCTTGTTCAATAATCGGACCTTCATCTAGATCTGCCGTCGCATAATGCGATGTGGCACCAATAATTTTAACACCACGATCATAGGCCTGATGATATGGTTTAGCACCCTGAAAGGCGGGTAAAAAGCCATGATGAATATTAATCACACGACCTGCATATTCCTGCACAAACTGCTCAGATAGAATTTGCATATAACGCGCCATCACAACTAAATCAATATTGTATTCAGTCAGTAAAGCTTTAATTTGTGCTTCTTGTTGTTGCTTGGTGTCTTTAGAAATGGGTAAATGATAAAAAGGTTTATCAAATTGTTTTGCCATATCTGCCAGATCATTGTGATTACCAATAATCAGCGGGATATCACATTTCAATTCTCCTTCCAGTTCGCGTAACAATAAATCGTAGGGGCAATGTGATGCTCGAGTTACCAGTAGAGCAACACGGTAGGGTTGGTCCGTATATTTTACCGACCAGATTAAACCCAGAGTACTAGCGAATGTGCCAAACTGTTTTTCTAAACTTGGCCGCTCTAAATGACCTTCATCTTCCAGCTTGATGCGCATAAAATACTGCCCATCCTGCACATCGGTATATTGCTGACAGTGCAAAATATTGTAATTACGTTCAGTAAAAAAACTGGTTATACCAGCCACCAGCCCTTTTTGATCAGGGCATTGAATAAGAAAAACTATTGAACTCATGAATCACTGCTACCTTTAAACATGTTCATCGTATTGATCTAATAATCAAGATCCTAGCATTCCGGTGTAGCTATTAGTATTCATTATATTTATCAGCACGACCTTTAACCTTATCAATGGGATATTTTGCGGCATTTTTTTCAATTTTAGCTGCAACCGCTTCATTTATATCTATCCCCAAATCATGAGAAAGATAACTTAGGTACACCGCCACATCCGCAATTTCATCTTCAAGTAATTCTCGTTTATCAGAAGCAAGTTGTTTAGTGATCTCATCATCAGTACGCCATTGAAACCATTCGAGTAACTCAGATGCCTCAATAGATATTGAAATCGCTAGGTCTTTAGGACTATGAAACTGTTCCCAGTCTCGCTCTCGCCTAAATTCAATTATTTTCTGTAATAATTCCGATTTAATCATAATTAAAAAACTGTTTCACTTTGTCTATGAATAGTTGAGGTTCTTCAGCATGCACCCAATGACCCGCTTGTTCAATTGTCACGATTTCTGCATTAGGAAAGATAGTACTAATTAAAGTCACATCATCATCTCCAACATAGCCTGAGCGACCGCCGCGTATAAAGCAACTATCAATCTTTATTTCAGTATTTTGACACACCGGTTCAAGCAGTTGAGGATAAATTGCAAACAAAGCCTGCAAATTTATCCGCCAGTTCAACTGTTCTCCGTTGACATCCAGATTCATCAATAAAAACTGTCTCACGGTTTTGTCTGGTATTGACAGCTTTAATGCTTCGTCCACTTCATTGCGTCTGGAAAACCGTGATAGATTTACCCCCAATAGAGCATTGAATATATTGCTATGTTCATCCTGATATTGTCGGGGTGAAACATCGACTACCATTAATTTTCGTACTCGTTGCGGATAACGCTGACTAAAAGCCATCGCCACCTTACCCCCTAAAGAATGGCCAATAATATCCACCATATCCAGATTGAGATCATCTAACAATTCGGCTAAATCGTCCGACATTAATTGATAGTTCTGTTCTGGGCTATGGGGTGAGCGACCATGATTGCGTAAGTCTACCGTAATGACCTTAGCGTAATGCGCCAGCTGTTTAGCCAAAGCTCGCCAATTATCTGATGATCCAAACAAGCCATGTATAATCACCAATGCTTGGCCTGATCCCACCATCTGATAATGCAATTTCATTAATCGGCTACTTTCTCTATCGTTAATCTTTATAATGGTGCAATTTTATGTCATTTGGAGATATTTTGTGGAAGACGAAACTATTCTAGTCATGTTAGTACAGCAATATGCAGCTAAACACGGTATTACCTTCAGTTCGAAGCACCTCGATGATCCCGATAAAAAAATCAAACTTATCAGCTTAATTCAAGAATCACTTTCTGGTAAACGTGGCCCTATCACTGACAATGATCTGATATAAATAAAAAGGCCACCTTTCAGGTGGCCTTTTTGCAATCTAATAAAAGTATAACCGGACTAGTCTGTTAGCTTTTCAAATACTAGGCTGGCATTGGTACCACCAAAACCGAAACTATTCGACATCACCGTTTTCAAACCTGCATTATCCTTACGTTCACGAATAATAGGTACTCCATCAGTTTCAGGATCTAATGTTTCAATATTAGCCGATGCGGCAATAAAGTCATTTTCCAACATCAATAAGCTATAAATAGCTTCCTGTACACCCGCCGCACCCAATGAATGTCCTGACAATGATTTGGTCGATCCAACTAATGGAATAGCATTACCAAAGGCTTGTTTAATCGCACCCAGCTCTGCTAAATCGCCTACTGGCGTACTGGTTCCATGGGCATTAATATAATCAATTGGGGCCGTAACAGTGTCAGTTGCTAATAGCATACAACGTGCAGCACCTTCACCGGATGGCGCTACCATATCGTAACCATCAGAAGTCGCTCCATAGCCAGTTAATTCGGCATAGATTTTCGCACCGCGTGCTTTGGCATGTTCGTATTCTTCCAACACCAATACGCCGCCGCCGCCAGCAATAACAAAACCATCACGATCAGCATCATAAGCACGTGATGCTTTTTCAGGTGTATCATTATATTTCGTTGACAGAGCTCCCATGGCATCAAATAATGAACTCATAGTCCAATGTTCTTCTTCTGCACCACCCGCAAATACAATATCTTGTTTGCCAAGCTGGATTTGCTCCATCGCATTACCAATACAATGAGCACTGGTTGCACAGGCCGAAGACATTGAATAGTTCACACCCTTTATTTTAAAAGGCGTCGCTAAACAAGCAGAAGTGGTACTTCCCATTACCTGTGTGACGCGATAAGGCCCAATGCGCTTCAAACCTTTTTCACGAAGGATGTCTGCTGCTTCAACCTGATTTGAAGAAGATGCACCGCCCGATCCCATAACCAATCCTGTACGTGGATTAGAAACCTGTTCCTCGGTTAATCCAGAATCAGTGATCGCCTGTTGCATTGAAATATACGCATAAGCTGCCGCATCACCCATAAAACGTAATATTTTACGATCTATGTGTTCTTTAAAATCAATATCAATACTGCCAGCTACATGACTGCGAAAGCCCATATCGGCATATTCTTGTTTAAAACGTATACCTGATCGTCCTAAACGAAGTGATTCAGTAACTGTATCGGCATCCAAACCCAAACAAGATGTGATACCTAAACCTGTGACAACAACACGTCTCATCGCTGTTTCCTAAAAATCATCTGTAGAAGTAAATAAACCAACCCGTAGGTCTTTTGCCTTATAAATTTCTCGGCCATCTACTGATACTGTACCATCAGCAATAGCCAGAACTAATTTACGGGCAATTACCCGTTTTAAATCCAGTTTATAAGTCACTTTTTTTGCTGTTGGAAGTACTTGCCCTGAAAATTTTACTTCCCCAGAACCTAGTGCTCTACCACGACCGAGATTTCCATCCCAGGCTAGGAAAAATCCAACTAACTGCCACATTGCATCCAAGCCAAGACAGCCTGGCATCACAGGATCACCGGGAAAGTGACACTGAAAGAACCATAAATCAGGGTTAATATCCAATTCAGCAATAATTTCGCCTTTGCCGTATTCGCCACCTGTATTGGCAATATGAGTGATGCGATCCATCATCAACATATTTGGTGTGGGTAATTGTGCATTGCCGGGGCCAAACATTTCTCCATGACCACATTGCAAAAGCTCTTCGTATGTAAATGATGATTGTTTACTCATGAATTCTTCTAAAATCGCCTCCATATTGGGCAGACATTATGATATCACGACCACGTGAAAACAAGAAAAAAACGTGAACTATTGCTCGAAATATTAGGCAAAAAAAAGCCACGGTAATGTATGCCGTGGCTTGTTTACTAACTTGAGTATTAATTATTTACTGGCTGTAACCGTTGCTGCGGCTTCAGGCAAAGTCACATCCAGACCTTGTAGCAATGCCCCCATACTATTAAGAATACGGTACATCGAGAATAATTGGTCGTATTGCGCATTAACCAAGGCTTGTCGTGATACAAATACTTCATTTTCAGAGTCTAATAAATCTAACAAGGTACGCTGCCCTAAACCAAATTGTTGTTGGTAGGCATCACGTGATTTTTCACTTGACTGGACATGCAGTTCGAAAAACTCCATTTGGTCATTAACCGTCTGTAATGCATTCCAAGACAAGCGAACACTTTGCTCCACCTCGCGATGGGTATTATTACGAATTTCTGCTGATTGGTTAATCAAATGAGCTGTTTCCTGCCGACGGGCTTTATCTTTACCACCATTTAACAAGTTATAACGAAGGCGAAACATCGCTGTCACATCGTTATTGTGCCCATTAAACCCATCAAGATCATTATTTGCTGTTGCACCTAGTTCAAAATCCACACGCGGATAGAAGGGTGATATAGCTGTGTCATGTTGCGCATTCGCTGATTCAACATCTGCTTCTGCTGATTTTAATGTTGGATGGTTATCCAATGCTTGGGCAATCGCTTCATCCAGTGTCGCAGGGATAAGGCTTGAAGGTGATTGCGGATCAGTTAAATTATCGGAGGCCACACCGACTACGCGTAAGTAATTTGTTTCAGCATCTCGCAGGTTGGCTTGTTCTGCAATCAAATTTCTTCTAGCTAAAGCAACACGTCCCTGGCTTTGGTCCATATCAGCTCTACGTCCAACACCACGTTCACTACGAAGTTTTATCTGGTCATGGGTACGCTCATGAGCCTCAAGGTTTGTGCTAGCAAGATCGACTAGTTTCTGTCTTCGCAATACATTCAGAAAAGCATCCGTAGCTTCCAGAGCAGTATTTTCTGCAGAACCAAACACGCCATAAGCACGAGAATCAGTACGTGCAGTATGACGACGTACTTCATTTTTAGTCGCCATGCCATCAAACAACATTTGACGTAAATTGATGCTAGCTTCATCTCGGTTCATATGAACATTTTTATGTCCAACTCTTGCTCTTGTAATAGGACTATCGGTTGACTCATACCCAGTACCTACAGCCAGATCAATTGTGGGTAAATATCCTGCCCGCGCCTGTTTAATTTCTTCAGCAACGGCATTACGTTCATTACCGGCTGCTAACACATCAGGGTTAGTCTTAATCGTTGTATCGACCGCTTCCTGCAGTGTGGTGGCAAACAATGAAGTTGAAGTTAGCCCTAGTAATAATGGGATAGCTATAGCTAATGGCTTAATGGTCATAATCTCAGTCCTGTAGTTATGTTTGTGTATTGTTTGCGGCATCCCCTCACCCAACACAACTGTAAGAAAACTCTAATATTGTTTGTCAATTATTGCTTCTAAGTACATGAATTTAAATGCAACAAACTAAAAAGTCAACTACTCATCTCAAGTCGCGGAAAAAAATAGCTAATGACAATCTATCTGGAATAGCCATCTTGTGAAAGATTGTCGTTAAATGAGCCTTAACCGTTCTTTCAGTAATATCCATACTTTTTGCAATCATTTTGTTTGTTGCGCCATGGCTAACCAGCTTGGCAACCTCTAATTCTTTTGGTGATAATGCTGCAACGGCCTGTCGTTGCTGTTCACTAATCTCTGGTATATGTGTCAACTCATCTATCAAGCCAGAAATAACATGGCGTTCAACCCAGACCTCACCGTGCAATATCATCTGCAATGCCTCATGCAACTTTGCGACAGGTAATGAACTGTCAAAATAACCACGGGCACCATGTGTCAGTGCTTCTATCTGTATTGCTATTGGGCGTCTCGATCCTATCACTAAAATCTTACTGTCTGGACTCGCTGTTTTAAGTGACCCAAGCGCGAGTGTTTGTTCATGGCCAATTAAATCCTGATGACATAAGATCAAATCCGGCTTTTTATCGTGGGCTGCAGTTGTTAATGAATCCAGATCATTGTAGAACGATGTCGTATATCCGGCTGGTAAACCAGTTTTAATTGCATGGCGCAAGTTATCATCTGCAACAGCCACATAGAGAATTGGATTAGTCATCATAGTTCCCATTATATGCCAACTATCTTTCACGTAATGCTGTGTTTTTAGCTTTTAATATTGGTTTTAATAGATAATCTAACACCGTTTTTTTGCCCGTTAAAATATCCACACTGGTTGTCATACCAGGAATTATATCCAAATGTCCTTTTTGACTGCTATCAATATAATTTTTATCTGTTCTTAAATAAATCAAATAGAAACTATCACCTTTTTCATCGGTAATGGTATCGGCACTTATTCGTTCCAATTTTGCTGGCAATCCACCATAGATTGAGAAGTCGTAGGCTGTTAGCTTTACCATCGCTTCTTGTCCTGGACGCAAAAAAGCAATATCTGCAGGCCTAATTTGAGCTTCTACCAACAAATTGTCTTCCACAGGAACAATTTCAACCAAGTCCATTCCTGGCTGAATAATGCCACCAATCGTATTGACTTTGAGTTGCTTGATTGTGCCTTTCACTGGCGAGCGAACCTGGGTACGCGTCACTCTATCCTGCAGTGAAAAAATTATTTCTTTTGTTCT